>ULTZ01058391.1_pt1 | contig 15574 bp, 10 predicted proteins | sample 1957981 | NCBI WGS metagenome assembly ULTZ01 (sample SAMEA4835745, study PRJEB28245) | human gut metagenome | biome: gut microbiome; material: fecal sample | place: Denmark | collected 2008
GTTTGGTTGGGAACTTTTGAAGCGCAGGAGGTGATGATTTCTGTTACCGACCGGATGGGGACGCTGGTCGCAGCACAGGAGATGGAGCTTGGTGCGCTGCATGAGAATGCATGGCAGGCGGCGTTGCAGTCAGGAACCGCCAGAATCCTGCAGCCGTCAGAATGTTCTATTTCAGAGCGCAATGCACAAATTCATGTGAGTGTGTCTGCGGCAGAGGGAGAAACGTTGTTTGTTCCGTTCGTTGCGATAGACGGATGGAAGTGTATACAAAACGGAAAAGCTGTGGATATCGAGCCGATACTTGGCGGCTTTTTGGGGATAACATTGACAGAGGGCGAAAATGAAGTTGTATTTTCGTTTGAGGAACCGGGACTGAAAGCTGGGGTTGGCATCAGCATTTTGGGGTTTGCATTCCTGTTGATTTTGTTTTTTGCGAGGCAGAAAGCTGAGGCGGGATGGAAAATTGCAGCAGAGCAGAAGGGGAAGGCTGAAAAATGCTTCGGTATGCTGTATCGGCTGCTGTTGGGAGTCTTTTTTGCAGGAATCTATGTGGTTCCCACGATTGGAATGGTCGTTTCTCTGACGGGAAAAATCGTGATGAAATTTTTCGGATAGTAGATAGAAATCGGACTGGAAAGGTTCTGGGATGGCATGAAAGAGAAAAAAACGGGAAAAGACAGCGGAAGGTTGCTGCACGCGGATCGCAGACTGGAAGATGGAAAATCTGCAGGCGACAAATCGGTGGGCAGGCGGCATGCCAATGGCAGGCACGCAGTCCGTGTGTCAAAACTCCTTCAGGTTACAGTGCTTGCTGCAGGAGTGCTCGGAATGTCAGCTGCTTCTCAAAGCATGACAGAAATTTCTGAGAAAGAGCAGCCGTTATGGCAGGTATGGAGTGCGGAAGAATGTGACGCCGGATTGACGGTAGAAACCGTTGGGGAAAATCTGATTTTACAGAAAAAAGCGAAGCTGACAGCGGACAGCGAGGAAGGCAAGGACTTTCGGGCGATGTATGCGGGGGACGGAAATCATACGGACGAAACCCTGCGCTGGTCGTCGGAAAACGATTGGGAAAACAACGATCACTGGCTGATGGCGGATTTTGGAGAACCGGTCAGCATCGGTGCAGTTCGGATATACTGGGAACGGACGAATGCGAAAAGCTATGCGCTGGAATATTCCCAGGATAAAGAGAACTGGCAGCAGGCGTCTGTTTTTGAAGAAGCGCCGGAGCAAAAAGAGCAGCAGATTGTGTTGAATGAGCCTGTAGAGGCGCGGTATTTTCGTCTGCATGTGACGGACGTTTTGAAAGAGGAAAGCGATTTAAGCCTGTATTATCAGAACGTCTCGGTACAGGAGCTGGAAGTGTACGGACAGTTGGAGGATTGTTTTGTGGTTGAAACACCTGTGATTGAAGCTGGGAGCCGCAGAACGCTGGAGCTCCCAACGGTGCCGGAGCCGTACAGCATTTCCTTTGGCGGTGCGGATTATGATGTGCTGGTAAATATGGACGGAAAAATCACGGACACGATCGCGGATACGCAGGTTGAGCTTGGATTTATTCTGGAAAAAGACGGAGAAATGCAGGAACTGCCGGGAATACAGACAAAGATTCCGGCATCGGAGAGGGTGGAAGTGGACAGAGAACGGGAGGAAGTACCGGAAGCCTTCTCGGCAGGGACCCTTCCAAAGGGCTTCACCGCGATGGAATGGAAGCCCGGTGGCGCGTCCACTGGAGCGGTCCACTCTGACTGGACAACTCGTTTCATCCGGGTCGTGTACCGGGACGAGGAGCTGGAGCGGACGGCGCAGCTTTTTGCAACGGAGCTTTCCGGACAGTTGCTGCAGGACGTATCGGTTGAGAAGCTGGCGGATACAGAAAAACCAACGGAAGGAGATATCGTCCTGAACTTCCGGAAGGCTGTCGGGGACGGGAAAGAATGGACACAGACCCTTGGGGACGAGGGGTATGAACTGAATTTGGAAGCAGAGAGTCCGGGCGTGATTTCGATTTCAGCGCGCACGAAGCGCGGGGTGCGCTGGGGGTGTGTGGCGCTTGGACAGCTTTGGGAGAAATCAGAAGGACAGCTTCCGGCCGGCGTGCTGCGGGACTATCCGGCGTGGTCGGTCCGGGGCTTTGGAATCGACGTAGGGCGCAGACCGGTTTCCCTCGAACTTCTGTACCGCATTGCAGAAGAGCTTTCAAAGCATCAGATGAACACGCTGCAGATTCATTTGAACGACAATCAGATCATTTCCCAGAGCGATTACGATGGGACAAAAGAGGGCGCGCGACAGTTGTATGCGGGGTTTCGGCTGGAATCGGATGTGAGAAATAAAGCGGGACAGTCGATTACGTCGCAGGATCTGTATTATTCCAAAGAAGAATTTGCACAGTTTATCGAGGACGCTGCGGTGATGGGCGTTGAGGTCGTGCCGGAAATCGACACGCCCGCCCACAGTCTGGCACTTACAAAAGTATTTCCGAAGCTTGGGCTTTCCGGTGATCCGGAGAGTGTCGATCAGCTGGATTTGTCCAACCCGGCAGCGCAGAAGCTGGCAGAGACGATTTGGTCGGAATACCTGACGGAGTCGGATGCTTTTTCCGGAACGGGGACGGTGCATATCGGCATGGACGAGTATTTTGGGAATCAGAAAGCCTTTGTGGATTATATGAAAGCGCTTTCGGACTATGTGGCGGAGGCAGCGCCGGAAAAGACGATCCGCATGTGGGGCAGCCTGTCGAAGACCGGACAGGATTATTCGGGGCTTTCCAGAAAAATTCAGCTGCAGGTATGGGATACGGACTGGACAGATCCGCAGGAAATGTATGATGCCGGATTTTCCGTCATCAATTCGCTGAGCAGCAGTCTGTACCTGATTCCGGGCGGCGGCTATGACCGTCTGGATCTGGATTTTCTGGAAAAAAAGTGGCAGCCGAACGTTTTCGAAACGCAGGAGCGAACCTGGGAGCTTCCGCGGTGGTCGGGCCGGACACTGGGAGCCTGCTACATGCTGTGGAATGATTATGCATCGCAGGATGGAAATGAAATTACGGAGGACGGGCTGTTTGAGCGGTTCGCAGAGCCGTTGGACATCCTGGCACGGAAGTTGTGGAAATAAAGAAAAGGAGAGAAAGAAAATGGAAATCACATCAGCTGTTGTATACAAACCGCAGCTTCAGACTGCTCTGGAAAAAAAGACTGCGGACGTATTTTGCAAAAATTTAAAAAAACGAAGCGGCGTTTCTTTACTGCAGTCTAAAACGTCTGGAAAAATCAGCATAGAGTTTTATAAAGAGGACAGCTGCAGCGAGGAGGTCAAAGCGCTGTTTGACGGCATCACTGTGCCGGGCAAAGAGGGCTTCCGGATCCGGGTCATCGACAATCCGGACGGCAGCGGGCGCATCGTTGTGCTCGGAAAAGACGAGCGCGGCGAGTTTTACGGAATGGCGCGGCTTTTGAGAAAAGCAATTGTAAAAAAAGGCAGCATTGAAATTCCGGACGAGCTGGACGGCCTGAGCATGACGCCGCAGTATCCGCTGCGGGGACATCAGCTGGGCTACCGGGACAAAAACAATACCTACGGCGCATGGTCAAAAAAGGAATTCGAGGCGTATATCGAGGATCTGGCGCTGTTCGGAGCAAACGCCATCGAGCTGCTTCCGCCGAAGACGGACGACCGTTTGTATTCCGCACTTTTCCCGGAAGATCCGATGGAGCTGATGTGCGAGGTTTCCAAAATCATTCATTCCTATGGCATGGACGTCTGGTTGTGGTATCCGAATGTCGGACGCGATTATCATGATTTTGGGTGCATCGACCGGGAGATGGAAGAACGCCGGAGGGTCTTTTCTGCAATTCCTTATCTGGATGCAATGCTGGTTCCGCTGGGGGATCCCGGTTCCCTCTGGCCGACGGATGCGATGCGTCTGACAGAGCATTTTGTGGAAATTCTGCACGAATATCATCCGGAAGCGGGCGTATGGGTTGCACCGCAGCATTTTCAGCCGGAGCCTGGCTGGTACGATACTTTTTATGAAGAAATCGCAAAGGAGCCGGACTGGATTACCGGCGTGTGCTTTGCGCCCTGGGAGCAGGACAGCATCGAAGAGCTGTATGAGAAGCTTCCCGAAAAATATCGTGAAAACATTCGGAACTACCCGGATATTTCCCACAATTCGAACTGTCAGTTCCCGGTGGAAAACTGGGATATGGCGTTTGCACTGACGAGCGGACGGGAGGGCTACAATGCGCGTCCGGAAAAAATGAAAGCGATTCACAATATGTTAGAGCCGTATACCATCGGTTCGATCACCTATTCCGAGGGTATCCATGACGACGTCAACAAGATCCTCTGGGCGGATCAGGATTTTGACAGCTCGGTGGCGGCAGAGGAAACGATGGCGGATTATGCAAACCTGTTTATTGATTCGGAAACCTCTGAGCAGGTTGCGGAATTTTTGATGGACGTGGAGCATAACTGGGATGGCCCGGTTCTGGAAAACGACGGAATCGATGCACTGTATGAATCCTTTACAGCATTCGATAAAACCGTATCGAAACAGGTGAAAAACAATTACCGCTATCAGATGTTAAAGCTGCGGATTCTGACGGATTACTGGACGAAACAGAAATATGCGAAGGATCAGGAGCTGGAGCAGCAGGCGCGTGCGGTGCTCGACCTGGCGGATATTACCGGAAGCGAAGCAGTTATCCGGGAGGCGCGGACGATCCTGAATCTTTCCAGGGACGTTCCGGCGGCGGAGGATGTGCTGTTTGAAATGCTGAAGCTGGCAGACAGCCTGCGGAATTTGTGCGGTATTCAGCTGACCGAAAACCATCACGGCGGGCAGTGCTGGATTCGCGGCGCGTACCTGCAGACGAGAAGCATGCCGTTAAACGATTATCAGTATTTGATGCAGAGCTTTAAGCGGATTGAAAAGATGCAGAACGAAAAGAACAGATGCGCAGCGCTGCATCAGCTGAACCTGCGTCAGGATCCCGGCGACGGAAATCAGTTTTGCGCGCCCGGCACTTACGAAGGCTTTTCACATGTTTCCGTATGGCACAGCTGGGAGGAAGATCCCGGATATTTAAAAACTCCATTCATCGATCACAGCGTGTATACAATGGTCGGCCTGCTGCATGAGATCGACGGCTGGTACCGCGAGTTCCCGATGCCGCTGACCTGGGCGCTGAATGTGACGGTGCTGTATGGAACGCCGCTGGAAATGACGTTTACCGGACTTGATCCGGAAGCTTCTTATGGGATGAAGGTATTTTATCCGAATTCGTTTTTCCGGGCATTTGTGGGACAGACCGCGCTGAAGGATGAAACGCTGGTCAATATCCGTGCCGGAAAAGTCCTGCTGGCAGATCGGATTGCGCAGAATCCGAACGGAAAATCTGTCCGCCGGGAGATCGAGGCTGGAAGAGAGCCGTTCTGGGAATACGACCTGCCGAAGGAATCCTATCAGGACGGCACGCTGAAAGTCCGTTGGGAGGTTTACGATACCTTAAAGGCGCTGGCAGTCAGCGAAGTATGGATTATGAAAAAAGAATAAACAATAGAATGCACGCAAAGCGTGCATTCTATTGTCATGAACTGCAAAAAAACCGGTCATAAAAGACCGGTTTTTTATCGTACAGAGTTCAGAAAAGGGCAGCTTTTTGTCTCGCCTCACGGCGGCGTTTGTATTCTGCCTTGTCGAGGGGTACAATCATGCCGCAGCTTTCGCACAGGATGCCGCGTTGTTTTTCAAGACTGACGATGGGGATAAAGAAAAGTGTTACCTGATCGAGCTGGCGGCAAAGGGTTTGGGGAGCATCATGTCCGCAGTTTTTACAGATCGCATGTCCCCATGCGCCTTCCCGCTTGAATAAGGTTCTGGTTCCGTAAGTGATCACCATTGCATACCTCCGTTTACAGACTGTTTCAGCATATCCAGTGCAGCGTTAAAGTCTTTAGATACATTCGGGCAGGCTGCAACAAGGATTCGCTGTCCGTTCTTGTGCTCCAGAGCAATGTAATTGGATGTTGTAGGATTGCCGTTTACCATGTTGCATTTAAAAACATTATAAAACTGATCGAGAGGATATACAGAAAAACCATACTGCAAATTGGAAAAGTCAAGGAGATAATGGGGAGAGACAGCGAGACCTAATCCGTCATAAAAAGCAGCGTCAGCTGACTGGAAATCCTGACAGAGCGGTTCGAACTCACCGTTTTGCATAAGCTCCTGAATACGGGTCTGAATGTGATTGCCGTTTTTCCGGAAGGAGATCAGGACGATCACACTGAGGATGAAAAAGACTGCAGAAAATATAAAGAGCACAAGGCTGCTGCCCATCAAAGGTACGGTGGTATCGAGATAATGATCACCCAAGGTTTGCTCATAGTCGGAAAGGGAGAGCTCAAAGCCGTTGTTATTAAAGTAGTCTACAATGTATGCGGCAAGCTTTTTGGGTATCTTTTTGCTTTGACCGACAGCGGTCTGAGGAACCAGTGTTTTCAGATCGGCATCGGAAATGGTTTCATTGTAAACAGGAAAGGGACAGGAGCTCTCGGTGCTGACAATAGACCAGTAACCTTTGTCGTTTTCGGCAACATAATATTCCTTTACAGTCCTTCCGTCAGAGGTCTGCTCTGCGAAGGGTCCCATAACATAGACGATATTGAGGGAAGCATAGCCGCCGGAGGTCGGGTCAAAGGGCTGATCTTTGTGGGGGATCATAAAGATGCCGAACAGCAGAAAGAAGACAGCAGCAATCAGTAAAATCGCCGGGACAGTCCGGTTTGTTTTTCCCATTTTAAGCAGGTTCCTTTTAAAGTCTTCCATTAACGATAACGCTCCTCCCAGAGCTGAAATTGTGTGAGATTTCAGGTTGATCTGTGTCATAGGAATAGCATAACAAGTTAATAACGGAAGATAAAGCAAGAAATTTAAGCTGTGATATCAGTTTTTTTAGATAAACAGCTCGATCAGGAAAACCAGTGCGCAGCAGATCACGGATACCGGAAATAATCCGGCGCCGAGCCATGCGGCGATGATTCCGGCGATCAGGGCAACTGCACCGGAAATCGGCGACTGCGTTGCGTGCAGGATGGCTGGAAAGGTCATCACAGCGAGCGTAACATAAGGCACATAATAAAGAAACGACTGGATAAATGTGTTGCGGATCGGTTTGCGGATCAGCGTCAGCGGAAGGACGCGGATTGTATAGGAAACCAGCGCCATGACGGCGATATAAAGCACATTACGACTCATGTTCGGATTCCTCCTCCTGTGTATTTTTGACCGGGAATAAAATTGCTGCAGCGGCGGAAATCAGCACGGTGAGCAAAATCGTGCGGGTTCCGTCGGACAATGCAGAGATTCCGGGCACATAACTGCCGAAAAAGCTCAACGCAAAGCTGATGACGATCAGGACAGCAACAACTTTATTTTTCCGTGCCGGGGGGATGATGATTGCGAGGAACATGCCGTAAAGGGCGACGCTGAGCGCACTGACAGCGCGCAGCGGAAGCGCGTTTCCTGCCATGATGCCGAAGGCTGTGCCGAACGCCCATGCAGGAGCGGCAAGCAAAATCGCACCATAGGTATAGAACGGATTCAGACAGCCGGGGCGGGAAATCGTGATGCCGAACAGCTCGTCCGTTACGTCATAAGCAATAATCAGTCTGTGGAAAAACGGTGTGCCGGGTGCAAAGCGCTGCGCGAGCGCACAGCTCATCAGCAGATACCGCGCATTTGCGATCAAAGTAATAAGCGCTACCTGGAAAAGCGTCGCATTGGCGGCGATTAAGGTGAACGCAGCATATTCGCCGGCGGAAGCATTGTTTAACAGACTGGCAAAAAAACCCTGCAGCGGCGTCAGACCGGCGTTTCTTGCGGCGATACCGAGGGAAAAGGAAACGGCAAAATAGCCCAGTGCGATGGGAACGCCGTCGCGCATGCCGTTTAAGAAAATCCTGCGGTCGAACGCCCAGGCTGGGCGGCCGGACAGCCGGGAGGTTTCGGAACTGGAAGTCATGATAATAGAAGTCCTTTCTTTGGTGCGTGTGAACTGCACACCGATGGCGTGCAGAATTTATTATAGCGCACCCTATCTTTGAAAAAAAGAGGAAAAAACTGAATTTATATAGAAAATAGAAGGTTTTTTTCTACAGGAAATGATTGACGGAAAGGAAGAAAGAGACTACTATAGAACAGATAAAAATTTATAGGAGGTTCATAATGGAGGAGAAAAGTGTGGCAATTAAAGACGCCAGAACACTTGGTGTACCGAAGATGCTGCTGTTAGGTCTGCAGCATATGTTCGCAATGTTTGGTGCGACGATTTTGGTACCGATTCTGGTCAACAACTATTTTGAAGGAGAAGGGCTTTCCATTCAGGTAACCCTGATCTGCGCGGGTCTGGGAACTCTGTTCTTCCACCTGTGCTCCAAGCTGAAGGTACCGGCTTTCCTTGGTTCGTCCTTCGCATTCCTGGGCGGTTTTGCTACGGTAGCAAATCTGAACACCGGAATTTTCGCAGACATGACCATGGGAGAAAAGCTGCCTTATGCCTGTGGCGGTATTGTTGTAGCTGGTTTGTTGTATCTGGTGCTTGCCCTGATCATCAAGCTTGCAGGTGTACATCGCGTTATGCATTATCTGCCGCCTGTTGTAACCGGTCCGATTATCATCTGTATCGGTCTGTCCCTTGCACCGTCTGCAATCTCCAACGCATCGACCAACTGGCTGATTGCCCTGATTGCACTTGGAACCATTATCGTATTTAACATCTGGGGAAAAGGAATGTTCAAAATTATCCCGATTCTGATGGGCGTTGTGGTTTCCTATGTTGTTGCAGCTGTTTTAAATGCAATTGGCCTGACAAATCCGGACGGAAGCGCTATCCTGGATTTCTCCAACATTGCATCTGCATCCTGGGTTGGCCTGCCGCCTTTCCAGCTGTGCAAATTTAACCTGACTGCAATTTTAGTTATGGCTCCGATCGCGCTTGCTACCATGATGGAGCACATCGGCGATATGTCCGCGATTTCCGCAACAGTCGGCGAAAACTTCATCGCTGATCCCGGTCTGCACCGCACTCTGGTAGGCGACGGTCTTGCAACCGCTCTGTCCGCTCTGGTTGGCGGTCCTGCAAACACCACCTACGGTGAGAACACCGGCGTTCTGGAATTAAGCCATGTACATGATCCCCGAGTGATCCGTATTGCAGCTGTATTCGCAGTAATCTTAAGCTTTATTCCGAAGATGGCTGATGTAATCGGCTCCATGCCGTCCGCAATCATCGGCGGCGTAAGCTTCATGCTGTATGGTATGATTTCCGCAATCGGTGTCCGTAACGTAGTAGAGAACCATGTAGACCTGACCAAGTCCCGCAACCTGGTTATCGCAGCAGTAATCCTGGTATGCGGCCTGGGCTTCTCCAGTGGTCTGACCTTTACGGTATTCGGCACATCCATCACGCTGACCGGTCTTGCAATCGCAGCGCTGGCAGGTATTATCCTGAATGCAATTCTGCCTGGCAATGACTATGAGTTCGGTAAGGATTTAAAGGGTGATATTAACAGAGGCGTTACCCTGAAACCCAATCCGGAAGAAATTAAGTAAAAATCGAGGGCGCGCCTCCGTTATAAGAGGTGCAAAGGAACAGCCCCGGCAGTTTTCAAACAATAGAATGCACGCTCTGCGAGCATTCTATTGTCATGAATAAAAACTGTCAGGGCTGTTTTTTGTTTCATGGGAAAATACGTCCTATGAAATAAAAACGCTCCGCGAGGATGCGCACTCGGCGCAAGGGTAGATGGTTGCCGAAGCAACCGCGCCTCGGCGCGAGAATGTGCCAAGGCACATTCTTTTTTACATCAGCTTACGGAATAATGCGGTCAGATCTTCGATGCTTGCATCCTTCGGGTTGCCGGGTGCGCATGCATCTGCATGGGCAGATTCTGCCAGGAACGGAAGATCTTCTTCCTTGATGGCTTCGAGCTTGGACGGAATGCCGACATCCTCGGAAAGCTTGCGGACAGCATCGACCGCAGCTTTACGGTAAGCAGGCTGATCCATCTGATCAACGCCTTCTACGCCCATTGCGCGTGCGATTTCACGGTATTTTTCACCGGTGCAGTCTGCGTTGTATTCCATAACGATCGGAAGCATCATTGCGCATGCAACGCCGTGAGGAGTGTCATAAACAGCGCCCAGGGTGTGTGCCATGGAATGAGCGATGCCGAGACCGACATTGGAGAAGCCCATGCCTGCGATATACTGACCAAGAGCCATGCCTTCACGGCCTTCTTTGGTGTTAGCGACGGCATTACGCAGGGATTTGGAAATGATTTCGATTGCCTTTAAGTGGAACATATCGGTCATTTCCCATGCAGCCTTGGTGGTGTAGCCTTCGATTGCGTGGGTCAGAGCATCCATACCAGTAGAAGCGGTCAGGCCCTTTGGCATGGAGGACATCATATCGGGATCAACGACTGCGATGATCGGCATGTCGTGGGGGTCAACGCATACGAATTTGCGCTTGCGCTCTACGTCGGTGATAACGTAGTTGATGGTAACCTCTGCAGCGGTGCCGGCAGTGGTAGGAACAGCGATAATCGGAACGCAGGGCTTTTTGGTGGGAGCAACGCCTTCGAGGCTGCGGACGTCTTCAAATTCCGGGTTGGCGATGATGATGCCGATGGCCTTGGAGGTATCCATAGAGGAACCGCCGCCGATTGCGATGATGTAGTCAGCGCCGGAAGCCTTGAACGCTGCAACGCCGTTCTTTACGTTTTCGATGGTCGGGTTTGCTTTGATATCGGAGTAGATTTCATAAGCAAGACCTTCGCGGTCTAAAATATCCGTTACCTTTGCGGTTACGCCGAACTTGATCAGATCCGGATCGGAACATACAAATGCTTTCCGGAAAGCATGAGCCTTTGCTTCGTTTGCGATTTCTTCGATTGCGCCAGCTCCGTGATAGGAGGTCTGGTTGAGCATAATTCTGTTTGCCATTGGAAAAACCCCTTTCTTTCGATCGATTTTTGATAATTTCATTGTAATACAAAAAAGGAAAGAAAAAAAGGAAATTTTTATAAAATCGACATTATTCTAATGGGAAAAAGGAAAAAATATTATTAAAATTTACCAGAATTCGCTTTCTTTTCAAAACTTTTTTAGCTTTGTTGACAATCTACGATCCTGCAGATGGAAATTCCTTTTTGCAGTTTTTAGAAGCTGCGTCGTCCGGTGCTTGGGGGGTGCAGCAAAAGCGTCTGGAATATTCCAGGTTTGCCTGAATCAGGTTGTATTCCAGTAAAAGACGGAGCGTGCAGGAGAGACATTCGGGAGATTTGGCGTGCGCTTCGCACACGTCCTTGAAAGAGTGGGACAGATTCAGAATATCCAGAGAAGAGACTGCCATGCAGATCACCTGAAACGCTCCGTTTCTATATAGTATGGCGCGCGTGCTGCCGGGGTGCGCAAACGGCTGCGGTGGATACCTCTTCTTTCCGGATAAAAACAGCGATGACAAGACTTTCCTGCTTGCATCCTGCCCTACAGATGATAAACTGGGAGTAAGAATCGAAAGGGACAGGAGGCACACAGCATGAACCTAAATCCGCTTGCGGCAGAGAAACAGTTTTTAAACCCATTGGATCGCGTCAACGGATTCGATATCCGTCCGGGGTTATATGAAATCAACGGAGCGACTTCCTTCGGAAGTTGCGTCAACTTTACAATTCATTCTCAGAATGCGGTTTCCTGTGAGCTGCTGCTGTTTCACAGAGGGGAAAAAGAGCCTTACGGGACGATTCCTTTTCCGGAAAATTACAGGATCGGGCGGGTATATTCGATGATCGTGTTCGGTCTGGATATTTACGATTTTGAGTACGCCTATCGGATGGACGGGCCGAACGTCCCGGAAAAAGGGCTGATTTATGATAAAACAAAAGTGCTTTTGGATCCGTATGCACGGGCGGTGACGCAGCAGAGCATCTGGGGAAAAGAGCCCGACCGGGAGAAGGGTTATCATGGGCGGGTGGTGTTCAACGATTTCGACTGGGGTGACGCCGGAGAGCCGAAAAAGCCGATGCAGGAGCTGATTATTTATGAGATGCATGTGCGCGGTTTTACAAAGCATGCCTCCTCGGGCGTGCAGTTTCCGGGAACGTTTGAGGGTATCCGGGAAAAAATCCCCTACCTGAAGGCGCTTGGCATCACTGCGGTTGAGCTGATGCCGGTGTTTGAATTCGACGAGACGATGGGAAAACGTGAAATCGGCGGCAGGACGCTTCTGGATTACTGGGGCTACAACACGGTTGGATTTTTTGCACCGAACACAGGATACACGGCGCGTCAGGAGTATAACCGGGAAGGGACGGAGTTTAAAAATCTCATCCGGGAGCTTCACCAGAACGGAATCGAAGTCATTTTAGACGTGGTGTTCAATCATACCGCGGAGGGAAACGAGCAGGGACCGTTTTTTGAATTTAAGGGAATCGACAACCGGATTTATTATATGCTGACGCCGGAGGGAAACTATTATAATTTCAGCGGATGCGGAAATACGTTAAATTGCAATCATCCAGTCGTACAGCAGATGATTCTGGAATGCCTGCGGCATTGGGTAATTCATTATCGGGTGGACGGTTTTCGCTTTGATCTTGCGAGCATTTTGGGACGAAACGAGGACGGGACGCCGCTGTTACAGCCGCCTCTGCTTCGGAATCTGGCGGAAGATCCGGTGCTGAAGGACGTCAACCTGATTGCGGAGGCATGGGATGCGGGCGGTTTGTATCAGGTCGGAAATTTCCCGGCGTGGAACCGGTGGGCGGAGTGGAACGGCAAATACCGGGACGAGCTGCGCAGCTTTTTAAAAGGAGAGTACTGGTTCGCAGCACAGGCGGCAAAGCGGATTACCGGCTCTCCGGATCTGTACGGCGGGCAGTATCGGGGCTACAATTCGTCAATCAATTTTCTGACCTGTCACGACGGCTTTACGCTGTACGACCTGTATTCTTATAATGAAAAACATAACGAGGAAAACGGCTGGAATAATACTGATGGTGCAGATGATAACCGGAGCTGGAACTGTGGGTACGAGGGAAAATCCGACAACCCCGGAATAGAAGCGCTTCGGAAAAGAATGATCAAAAATGCCTGTGCGGTGTTACTGTGCAGCCGCGGAACGCCGATGTTTCTGGCGGGAGACGAATTTTGCAATACGCAGTTTGGCAACAACAACGCCTACTGCCAGGACAACGAAATTTCCTGGCTGGACTGGTCGCTGTTGGAAAAAAATAGAGAAATTTACGAATTTTTCCGGTATATGATTGCATTCCGCAAAAAACACTCTGCAATCCGCGGAGAATGCAGTCCGTCCGGGCTTGGGTTCCCGACGGTCAGCGTCCATACGAATCAGCCCTGGGACAATAATGTGACCCAGGAAAGTAAATTCCTGGGCGTGATGTTTGCGGGGGCGGTTCCGGTCGGAAGCAGCCAGGAAACAGGACGAAATCAGGAAAACGCGTGGAGTCAGGAAGCAGAGAGACGCCGGAAATCTGTGTGGAGTTTGGAAACGGAGCGAACCCGGGAATTGGAAACGGAAGATCTCGTGTACCTGGCGATCAATGTTTTCTGGGAGGATCAGCAGTTTTTCCTGCCGAAGCTTCCAAACGGCTTTGTATGGAGGCTTGCGGTCAATACGGACCAGCCGGAAATGCCTGAAAAGGAGTCACAGATGACTGTCATTGACAGTGAATTTATCCTGAAACCGCGCAGCGTCGCCGTTTTTGTGGGAGGCCCATCCTTTTAACAAAATGCCGCGAAATGGAAAGAAAAGCTGATGATGTCTCCACATTATAAGCCAAACATTTCGCGGCAGATTTTTTTCCCGGTCTCTGTGCGGAAAATGTTGTCATAGGTCGCCCGGATATGGGCTGTGTCCGTGTTTCCTTCAAAGAGGTTGACCAGAAAATCCGCCTCCACCAGAATCTGATAATCGAGACCGTCGATGCCGGTATAAGTATGATGATGACCGACTAAAAAGCTGACGCGCTCTATCACATCTTTTTCAAATCCCAGCTCGGAGAGCATCTGCTCTGCCAGGGCAGGACCTTCTTTTTCCTGCAATTTTCCGTTTCCGTCTTCGTATTTTTCCAGACACAGCCGGATGCCGATATCGTGCACGATGGCGGCAGTTTCCGTAATGAACAGTGTTTTTTCATCGAGATGCTCGGAAACAGCGATCGTCTTTGCAAAGCTGTGCACCTTCAGAAAATGCTGAATGCGCCCCGGGCAGCCGTGATCGTAGGAAATCATTTTTAAAATAAGCGGTTCTAAAGTCATACAAATTTCCCTCCTTTGTGTGATACATAAGTCAGTTAAAAACATCATAGCGCGGTTTTCCTGATAATTCAAGCGCAGGAAAACGGTTGACAGTTCTCTGTAGATAAACTAGGATGAAAGAAAGATGTAGGTACATCCATTTTGAAAAACTATCGTGCAGGAAAGCCCCTGCAACTTAAATTCAGGAGGACGATTGCGATGGATAAAACCGAACGGAAAATGACGAAAATTGCGCGGGAGTTAAATAAGCTGACGGTACAGGCGATGAAGGAGAAAGGAATCGGGACGGCGGAGTTCGATTTTATCCATCTGGTGCGGCACCATCCCGGCATCACACAGGCGCAGCTGCGGGAAGAATTAAAGATCGACAAGGGAGCTGCGGCGCGCCGGGCGGCAAGCCTGGAAGCGAAGGGCTACCTGACTCGCCGGGACAATCCGGAGGACAAAAGAAGTCAGCTTTTGTATGCGACAAAAAAGGCGGAAGGGCTGAAAAACTCCAAGGTCAGCATTGAATCGACGTTTTATGAGTGGCTGATGGAGGAACTGGACGAATCAGAAACCGAGCACTTTTGCGAAATGCTGGATCGACTGTATCTGAGATCGAAAAAAGAAAGCCGGTCTGGATTTTTGCAGGTAAAGGAACGGATGGACAGAGGAGAAAAGGATGGCTGAAGGGACGACGATGTGCGACAGGAAAGAATCGGGAATCCGGACTGCCTGGAAAAAACCGGATCAGATCGGAAGCTACTTTGTGACGGAGTGGAAGCCGCTGCTTGCGGTGACGGTTTCCGGCCTGATTTATAATATCGGACTGCTCGCGGGACCGTGGTTTGAAGGACGGCTTGCACAGTGCCTGCTGGATGTATTTACAGGGAAAAAAATTTTTACCGATATGCTGCTTTTGGTGTGCGCGTATGTGGCAGTGATCGGATTCGTGCAGGGCGCGCGCTACATCAAGCGGTTTTATGTGCGCCGGTTTGCGAACGATATCAACCGGAGCATGAAGCAGGTGCTTTACGGGAATCTGGTACATAAAAGTGTAGGTGAGCTGGAAAAAGAGGGGGCCGGAAGCCTTCTGACAAAAGCGGTGTCTGACGTGGATGCGTGCGTAGAGGGAATCCGGAAGTTCACGACGGAGATTTTTGATACCGGTATTGCGCTGCTTGCCTATGCTGCGATGCTGTTGTGGTACGACTGGCGGCTTGCACTGCTGTGTCT
>ULTZ01005186.1_pt1 | contig 15411 bp, 8 predicted proteins | sample 1957981 | NCBI WGS metagenome assembly ULTZ01 (sample SAMEA4835745, study PRJEB28245) | human gut metagenome | biome: gut microbiome; material: fecal sample | place: Denmark | collected 2008
AGTCCTGCCTTCATCCGTCCGCTTCCATTGCAGAAGCTCATCGTATATCTTCCTTTTAAATATCATATATCTGCACAGTTATCAATATGGGATAAAGGTAGCGAGGTCTACACATATCTCAAAATATTTTCATCTAAAAATGACATAAATCTCAAAATTATTGCATAACAAAAGTGAATCTCAATTTTAATATAAGCAGAAATAGCATGATTCTCAAAATGCTTTAGCCAATCAAACACGTTTATCGGACGTGCACGAGGATGTAATATTGGACGCATGTTGGACCGGGCGACCAGACCGGTCCAATCCATTGATAGTCCAATATCCCCCCAAATGCAGGATGAAAACAAACGCCGCTGTCCGGAGGCTAGATACGTCCAAACAGCGGCATTTCATGAGACCGTGTGTCACGGTCGGATAGAAGCTGATTCCCTTATTATCAGATGTACATGCCGAACGGAAATTGTCAATTGTCCATTGTCAATTGCTTAGTACGGCTTGATGAAATCGTCGTGTGACGATGAGCCACCCTGGTTGGTGATGTATTTCTGCAATTCGACATCGCTGACGTCTTTCACACAGCGGACGTCGAACTCGGTGAGCCATATCTTGCCACCGGTCTTGTTCAGCAAGTCTGTTTCACTCCATTTCGAGAGGTCCATCGGACGGGCACGGAAACCGTATTGCTGTGCCCAGAAGGGAGCGCCGTAGAAACGGTAACCTTCTTCGGTGTCGGTCTTGGACATGAGGTACGCCACATTGTATTCCGAACCTTTCAGTGTCTCGATGGTCTCTGCCTGATGACCGGGGTCATTGCTGTGCGTACCCCAGTTACGGGGCGAACCGGTTCCTGTTCCGTTGGAACCGATGGTCCACATCGGGTTCCAGTTCTCCCGGCGGAGGTCCAGCTTGTGTTGGGGCGGAACCAGACGCATCATGAGCATCAGCTCGTAAGCGTTCGGCATGCGCCAGCCGCGGATGAGGTGGTTGCCGTCTTTCGTGACCTCCACGTAGGTAGCGCAGGGATTCTCGTCCTTGCTGTCGTCGAGCATGTAGACGGGACGATGGGCATCGGCATCCCAAACGTACTGATTCTGCGTCTTTGTATAATCCTGTGGATAGCCCCATTCCGTGGTGAAACGTATCATGTAGGAATTATGGTCCCAACCGAGCTTACGCATGGTGGCGATGACCGAGAGACGTGCTACACGGAAGTACTTGTACGGACGTGCCCAGACGGAATGCATCGTGTGCTTGGGCAGCGGACCGTTGGCAATGTAGTTCGGACGCAACGTCTCCTCCGGGAAGCGCGAGCAGTCGATGATGACACCCGAAGTAGGTACTCCTGCCTGGTTCAGACCACCGGAAGGAATCGACGTGTCGTTGGTCCAGTCGTTGCTCTCCGTCAGGTAGCGCTGTGCAGGACGGTAAATCTTGTTCGGGTCATAGATGCCCAGCGTACGGATGGCACGCACACGCAGAGGTTGGTTCCGGTCGGCATACTCGTTCCACTCGGGGTGTTTGCCATACCATCCCTGGTAGCCGTAGTGATAGCGCGTCATCTTCTCCCCCTGGTCCCACGCCCAGGGACGGAGAAAACCCGCAGTCGCCTCCGCCATGCGCTGACGCATCGTGGCTCCATATTTTGCCATGAACATCAGCGGCTCGGTTAAGTTGCCGTCGTAGCTATCCACCATGCGGGAAGAGGTGATGTAGGGAATATCGTTGCGCAGGCGGTAAGCCGGCGACATCATGTTCTGGTTCATCCAGAAGTACTCCAGCTGCGGCAGGGAGGGAAGGAACCACTTCACGTCCTTCTCGTAAATCATCTCATAGGAAAGGCCGCGCGGGTTTGCCGGCTCGTTGCGGCTCAGGACGGAGAGGGCTGCCCAGCTGGACAGTTCCTTATGACCGTTATTAATCATACGAGGATAAATCACCTGCCACTTGTAGACGAATCCCGGCTTGTTCAGCGGACTCTCATCGGGCACGTAGATAACCTCTATATCGTTTGCTTCACCGAAGGTATAGTTGAGCATGTCCTTCCACTTGTGAGAGCCCTGCAACCAAGTGTCGTTCACCAGCGTCAGGTAGAGCAGACGTCCGTCGTAGATGTTCTTCTCGCCCTGAGTCGGCACATAGCCATTGAAATTGGGGACAATCATGTGGTTTTCACGCAGATTGTGCACGTTGGAAAGTCCGTGCGGCAGGTTGGGGATTTCCATCCAGTCCTCCTCTTCCGTCATCTCCATACCGAAGCCCACGTAGTCCATGGGGAGGGAACGGAGGTTGTAGGGCGCCATGATGGAGTGCTGCTGCACATTGATTTCCGCATCGTCCCACGAGCTGTGCCCGTCGTGCGAGTACTCCGGCGTCTTGTCGGAGAAGAATACCTTCATCTTGCGGTCGGGACGGTTGACGAAGAGACGCCAGCCATTGTTGTCCCAGTTGGAGGAGCTGATGCTTCTGGGAGCACGGTTCAAGTCCTGAATGGCACCGCTCAGCCAGGAAGGCATCTTGTCGTAGTAAAACTCCCGGGTATGGACCGAGATGACCATGTCGCCGGTCTCCGGGTCAAAGTTGTGGTCGGCGAGTGCCTTGCGCATCCGCTCATCCTGCTTGCCCGTGGATGGGGAAGTGTAGGCACCTCCCTGCTTGTAAATCTCCGCCATCCAGGTACGGATGGTCTTCACGAGCTTCTTCGGATTGTCAATCCACAACTTCGCGTAGCGCGGGTCATTGTCGGGGAACATCGTATATGCCAACGACTTGTTCATGGTGAAACGGGGGATCCGCGGCTCCTTTTTCAGGTTCTGCCTTCCGTTGCTGCTGTAAGTCGTGGTATAGGGATGGACGAAGAACGACACCCAGTCGATATCCGTCTTGTTGGGCTCGTAATCGCCCGTGGTCGAGATGGGTGCGGGGTCAAAAGGCGTAATCACCTCGTAGTGCTTCTCCAGCTCCGCATCAGTCAGCGCCTGATTCTCCCAACCGGTGTTCATGCGGTGCAGGAGGTCATAGTAGTTGATGAGCACAGCCTGTGCGTCGTAGTGGCAGTCGAGAATGGCAGTAGATGCCTCCGTCACAAATCCGTCGGTATGCGAGTTGTCCTCGAAATCCTTGTTTTCGGACGGGATGTTGTTGATGCGCACTTCCGCCTTGATGTCTTCGAGGGAGAGAATCTGCATGTCGTAGGTGTACCACGTGTTGCGGTTGACGTTGTAGTCGTTGATGTCGCTCTCACTCTCGGCACCTCCACCCAGGATGAGGCGGTAAATCACATTCTGACCGACGCGCTTACGGTTGAGGCTGCCGGTGTTGTCCTTCACATCCTCGTAGACATCCGCCATGATTTCAATCCACACGGCATCCTTCGGCGCATATTCGAAGGGCAGGAAGTTACCCCCCTTGTCCACGTTCGTCAGAGTCTGTCCGCCGTGGTAGTACTGTCCGTTCGTCGAGTTCACCGTGACGTAGTCCTTATAGGTCTCCGACTCGGAAGTCTGCTGCTGCTTGGCAAGGCGGGCACGCATGCCGTAGAGGTAGCGCAGGCGGTCTTCAGGCGTGAAGTCATTGATGGATTGGATATTTCCTGCCTTCAGGACAGACTTGTATTTCGCATCCCATTCGCTGGCATTGATTTGCTTCTGCGGGTCCAGCTTGACTTCGGGCATGTAGAAGACAAAGCCGGACATGTTGTCCGTTCCTCCGGTGTAGGCGTCGGGGACATAGCCTTCCTTCACCACACCGTTTTCGATCATCTTCACGAAGTCGAACTGACGCCAGCGCATGTTGTCGGGATTGTATCGTCTGAGGGGATAAGTGTCTTCCTTGTCCGTCAGCTTGTTGGGATAACTATGGTTCGCGTCAGCCAGCAGCAGGGAGGCGGTGGGGATGTTGTGCACGCGCCAGCTCTTGGGGAAGACGCGCAGGTTGGGGTTCACACTGCGGAAGTGCACCTCCACCTTGGCATCCAGACGTTGCAGGTCGACGGGAATCGTCACACCGCGCACGCCGTTGAGGTTGACCGTGACGGGATTCGCACTGACACCACTCATCAGCAAGCCCTGCGAACGGTCGGTAATACCCTCATAGGAGTCGATGTCCGGCAGGGAAAATTCAGTGGTCACGATTGTCGCCTTACGCGTAGCCCGGATGGTAACGTCATCGATGTAGGAGCGGTCGCTCGACCGGTTGTTCGCCTCGGGGTCGTCCTCACGGAAGATGGTGGCGAGGTATGCCACCTCCTTTTTCAGGTCATCGAGAGTCAGGAGTGCGCCACTCTGTATCTTCCCCTTCACCCAGGCATTGAGGCGGAACAGCTGGTCCTCCTCTCCTTTCTGGTTGCTGAACCAGTATTCGGGCGAGTTGAGCAGCATGTTGCCGATGGAGACTGCCTGCAAGGGATAGCTGACAGCCATCTGGTTGTCCAGGTTCGGATAACGTTCCTTCACAGCCGAACGCACCACCCCCAGTGACACCTTATAGCTACCACGGAGGGCGCCGCGCACCTCCCCGTTGTAGGTATTGGCAGTCATGGACGACTCGCCGAGGTACACATGCTCGCCGTTCTCCTGATCGATTCTCAGAGGAAGTATCTTTCCCTGGTGGTCAAAGAGCATGACGAACACATTCTGGGGGACGTTCTCCTCCACCTCGCTGAGCGAGGCACGTGTGCCGATGTTCTTCTTCGGATAGGCATCCATACTGAGGGCGATGTCCAGCAAGTCCGACGAGCTGTCTCCACCGCCTGTCACCAAATCGTCGTCCACACAACTGCTCACGGCGAACAGGAGTGTGAATGCAGACCACAGGGTCAGTAAGGTTCGTTTCTTCATATCGTTGTTTTTCTTATTTTACTTGTTACTTGTCAACTAATCAATATACGAGGTTGGGAGCAGACTGGTCGAAGTCGTACTGGTCCCGGATGGGCTTTGCCACCTCGCCGTACTTCACGATGCGGTCGTGACGGATGAGCTTGCCGCTGTCATAGGTCCGTATTTCCACATCACCCCCGAAGCCCACGGAGATGTCCAGCTGGTAGGTATGTCCCGGCTCGACAATGGAGGGGAAATACTTCAGGATTTCGTTGCTGACATCTGAAGTGACAGCAGCCGCTTTCTTTAAAGCCGGAATCAAGTCATAGTTCAATTTTCCAATGGGGATATCAGTGATTTCCACCCAGTCTTCTCCGCCATTGGAAGTCGTTTTGGGTCTGCGGATGTTCAGACGAATGTGAGGGAAATAATTCACAGACAAGAACTTACACTGTCCGGCATTTGCCTTAAGAATATTTGCCTCGTCACTCGTAAACTTCTGACCGGTCTGATTGTTTATCTTATTTTCATAGTCAATAGGCGTACCATCCTTCTCCATGTAGCGTACGAAGCCCTGAATGGGTGCTTTCCGTGGGTCGAACGGCGGAATATACACATCGCACACGGTCTTATAATTGGGCGTGTTATATTCTGCCGCATTTTTCTTTGCTGTACGGTCGCGCCCCATCGTTCCGCTGTTCCCTGAGCTTCTGACGGTTACGTCATCGTTCCGGATTGGATGGAACTTCATCGAGACTTCATAAGCGTGATTCGTGCTTTGGTCTTTATTCATCAATGTGATGAACGCTCCCGGCTTTCCCGGCTCTCCCGGCTCTCCCATTTTCTTGGTCCATCCACCGGCATTATCCAGCGAGAAGTGGTTGCCCTCTCCATCTTTGGGTCTGTCTCTCTTCATCAAATCCTTTCCGGTATCTCCATATTCCTTGATATCCAGCAACGGAAAGAAATTTTGGTCATCCATACGGAAGAATTGGGGAATCTGCATCACGAGCAAGTCTCCCAGCCAGTATTGGTCCGAAGTGGCATTCCATGGCTTGCTCTGGTCATACGAAGACTTCACACGGATAATGAGTCGAGCCATGCGCGCCTTCATGTCAAACGTCTTGTAGAGATAGCCGTCCTTTCCTGCCACATTCTCGCTTGGAGCTTCGGGCCTGTACTGCTTGTTTCCTGAGAAAATCACCCGGTTGTGGGTAATCTGCTTCATCAGGTCCATGTCATACTGGTACACCATGTTGCTACGGACGTACCAGCCGGAGAAATTAGGCTTGGGTTCTCTGTTCTGATAGCCCACCGTCTGATTCCACTTATCATACCAAGAGAGGAACGAAAGCTTACCGTTCACCTCCCACCTGCCATTAAAATCGGTGAAGTGTGTCCCTGCCACATTGAGAATGTCCGCCGCATAGGAGAAGATACCGTTGGTCGACAAGGCAACATGGTTGACATCATCTATGGCATAGGTCGGAAGCCAATCATAATCATCCGAGGTCAAGTGATAATGAACCCTGGCCGGTTTGAAATCATAGTATTTGATTCCATTCCAGCTGTACTGTTCCCCGTCGCCCCAGCCGCGGGCATTCGCCAGGAAGGATTCATCCCCCTTAATCGGATTTGTCAACCGGTCGATATTCGGGTAACCCAGGTAGTAGAAAGTAGTTGACTGACTGAGCCACGAGGCAAACGGCTCCTTCGTCTTATCCCGTCGCGCAATGAACTGGTGCGTCTCGTCGTCGTACGTACTCAGGTCGCCCGGCTCGTTGGGATCCGGGAATTCCTTACGTTCTGAATCATTCAGGCCTTTGGTCATGGACACCTTCTCAATCCACTGACGGTTGCCGTCGATGATGGGTATCCCGTCGGCACGGGTCTCGGGACGGAAGAGGAAACCGTCGGCAGGACGCTGTGTCGCATCTTCCGGAGCAATCTCCTTATCCGTACAGGCAGGCAGGGCAAGCAACGCCACGCCCAAGCTATAGAGTAAATGGGTCTTCTTCATAAGCTAACTGATTAGATGTCCAAGTTATAGAACGGCTCGTCGCGCACCACCACTTCGCGCAGGTGATAGTCTCCGCCCAAGGGGGCAAAGAGGATGCGGTAGTAGTCGGGCCTGTCGCCTTTGTACGTCATGCGGTAGTAGTTGAGCCGGTTGGCATAGAAGCTGAACTTATCCGTATCGGCACTGCCGCCCGGCAAGGGAATCAAGTAGGTCTTGTCCGAATACTCGGCAGCCGAATGCCCCTCCCTGTATCTCAGGCTTTCGTTGTAGCTCGTGTAGATTTTGAGCGAGGGGAGCTTGTCTACGGTCCTGAAAGAGGCAGGCGGGATGTAGTAGGTACGCCGGATGGAGGACTGTGTCTGGAGGCTGAAGTCGTAGACGGTCGTTGTACCCTTCAGCGTAGTCACCTGCACCTCGTTGGTGTAAGTCTCCGTCGGTGTGGCAGGCAATCCCGTCCAGAAAGGTTCAGGTCGGGTAGCAGCGTCTGCAAAGAGCGGCGAGGCAACCTGAATCTTTGCCGGAGCATTCACCAGCTCGGTTCCAAGGATGTATTGCAGCTCTTCCGCCTTGTTTGTGTCACTGTTCTCATGCACGATGTCCACCACCACCTTTGCCATGTTGCGATAGAGCTTCACCTGCACAGGGTTCTCGTTCCAGCTCTGCAAGTTGCCCGTAAAGTCCACCGAACCGATCATGGTCAGTCCGTAAGGACGTTTGTCCGCCTGCACGGCTTTGCGCAGGTCAGCCTCGGTGCGGATGGGGTTGTCGATGGTTCTTTTGGCATAATCGGAGAAGAGACCTTTCACCTCCTCACCGAAAAGGCTTGTGCTGCCGTCAGCACTGAAAGGTTCGTTGGCTACGAGCACGATGCGCTTCACGTAGTTGTTAATCACCTCGGGAGTAATAGGAATATTGTCAGGCATGTCGTAATGCAGCTCATAGTAGAGCACCTCGCCGCTACTTCCTGACTTGGAGACGGGAATCATCACATCCTCTCCCTCCTTGGGGAGTGACGATACAAAACGCTTGTGCATAAAAATCTGGTTGCTATTGTTGAGCAGGAAGACATGGATGTTTCCCACGAAGTCCTCGTAGTCGTTCACGAGGTTGTATTGCGACACATACTGGTCGTAGGCATCGGCGTCGGCATCCACATCAAAATAGTGTTCAGAGTCTACCGGTTCAGGCGCAGGCGCAGGCGTCACCGTCGCCACGCGCGTATTGCCTTCCGCCATCCTTCCCAAGCCTACAATCGAGGCGCGGATGCGGAGCTTGAACGTCTCGCCATCGGGTGCGTTGCCTCCGCCGCCTATCTCATCCTTGCTGCATGCTCCCAGTCCGAGAAGGAGGAAGCACGCCGCCAGGCAGGTCCATAGGGTTGTTCGTTTCATATCTTGTTTTTGTTTGGTTCGTTACACATGTAGTCAGTCATCCTGTCTCGTTCGGACATCAATAGGTGGTCGTATAGTCGCCCTGTCCGATGGTGCCCTTGAAGCCCTGCACATTCCACCTCATCACCCGGGCACGGACACGCAGGGTCACGCGCTTGCTGTTGATGGGCGTGTTCTCGTCGATGTTGTCATAGGGCTTGTCGGTGTAGCCGTCAGAAGGCTTCGCCAGATAGAGGTCGTCGCCCCACTTGGTGTCGAACTTCAAATTGGGAACGTCCTGCCAGTTGGCAAGATAGTCTTCAGGCGTACAGAAGTCAGGAGCGTAACCCAACACTCCCCCATCATCCGCCTGTGATACATACTTGTTGGCTTCGTCGCGGAAGAGGTTCGACGGGTGATCGCTGTTGCCATGCTTCACCATGCCGGAATCGTTCGTTCCTCCACCCGTACCGGGGTCGACGTTATCCCAATTGGACGGCATATCGGAGATGCCCTCTATCTCCACGATATAGAAATGGTTGCGCTCGATGTCGGCATTCTTCACAGGTCTGCCATACTCATTGAAATCCGCGTCGATGGGGTCTACATGGACCGGAGTACGGTAGAAACCGCGTCCGTTGGTGTACTTGTACCAGTTGTATGCCTTCTGTTCGTCAGTCAGGTTGTCGAGCGAATAGCAGAAACCGTTCAGCTCCTTGCAGAAATAGAAGGTACGGTCCCAGTCGGTAGGACGCTTGCCGGCATTATCTGCATAAACCTTTGCATCCACAAACTTATCGGGCAGAGGGTCGAAAATGCCATAAACCTTGAAGTGCGACGTGTTGAACCACAACAAGGGTGCAGCATCGCTCCGGAAGTTCTCCGGCAGATAGACGCCGTAGAGATGCTCCAGACGGGTCGAAGGACGCTGTACCCCCATCACCTTATAAACAAAAGGATAGCCGTCAAAGAAGTAGTCATCGCCGATAAACCCGTATTGACGTGCCGCTCCTGCGAGGTAGTCACCATCGCCGATTCGTGAGGCGATGCCCTTAGGCACATTCTGCCGGTTATTCCGGTCGGTGGCATACGCTCCGTTGTTGAGGAAGATGGCATGCGGCGGATTCTTCTTCGCACCGCCGAGTGCATAGAAACGGTCGGGCATGCGGGAGACCGTATAATAGTCGAAGTAGAACTCACCCAGGTAGCTGCCCTTGAGCCTCAGTCCCATGGAAATGGGTCCGATGACCGAAGCTTTCGCCACGACACGTTCCAGGTCGAAGTCCACGTTGTTGTTGAGCTGGGGATTGAAGAGGGGGCTTTCCGCCTGCTCCTTCGTCACACCGGGGATGATGGTCTTCTGCACGGCATTCGAAATCATGGCGAAGCGCTGCATGTAGCTGTATTCACCCTGCACGAGCATGGGTTGCATCAGGTATCCGTCATCCACGGGTTCATGGGTTGACTTCAGGACAAATTTCCCGGTAATCGGGTCCAGCGTGACCGCCTCATAGTTGTTGCTATCGCCGGGTTCGATGTCCGGTGTCTTCGTCGCGTCGTCGGGGTAACGGCTGAAGTCTGCCTTATGGTTGGCAACCGCCATGAAGCCGTACTCCATCGGCTTGACCTCCCAGGCATGCTTTGACTTGTAGTAGGGAGTCTCGTAGATGAGCAGGTTCTCTTCCGCCGTACCGTTTGCCGAATTAAACTCACGGGTATCGATGGGCGCATCGTCTCCGGTGGCACGCATCAGGAGGTTGATGTACTCCACCCGCGGCTCCTTGACGTTGTCGTCATTGAGTCCTTCGGTGGTCTCCTCCTCCGTCTCTCCGGCACGGGTACCTCCAAAAGGCAGATCGCCCACATAAACGCTGAGGTTCATGTAAGCTCTCCCATCGGCAGCCCCGTCATTTCCCGGGGTGTCCGTCACGATGCGTTCATCGCTACATGCCACCAGCGAACCGGCAGCCAGTGTGGTCAGCAGTATGTTCGTTATTCTTCGCATAGAGAATTCGTATTTTAGTTGACGTGGGCTTTATCAATACTCGCCGAGGTTCACGGGGCGGTAGATGACTTGCCAGTCGAGGATGCGTACGGTGACGCGCATATAAGTTTCTTGCGGTTCCACATCGACATGGATGGGGATGTCCGCCAGACAGTTCAGATTCCACTTTATACCTCCGTTCGCCTTGCTGATGTCGTCGAGCAGGGCGGCAAGGCTCTTGTCGAGATAGGTTGTCTCGGGAGAAGCCAGGGTGAGGCGTACACCCTCATAGCTGTTTCCCATGCGGAGGACGGCAACGCGCAGGGCATCGTCCGCACCGCGGGCAGTGGTGGTGGAGGTGTACCGGGTAGGACGTTCGATGTTGCCCTGCCTGAAGTTCACCTGTGGGTTTTCGTCCTTATAGGTAAGGGTCAGCTGTTCGTCCGCTTTCGCACCGGAGAAACCGACGCTGAAGGTCTGGACGTAAGGACGCAAATTCACAGTCGCATTCATCAGGGTAAAATGTTCGTCCTGGTTTACGGGGACGCTGAGTTCCGTCACGCCGTAGAACAGTTGGGGCAGCTTTCCGTTGTTGGCAGCCACCTTCTGCAGGTCCATCTTCCAGGGCACGGCATCGGTCACGGTGTTGTAGTCGTTGGGCGTCTCGGCGGCCCAGACGGTGATGACGTAGTCGCCGGCAGGAAGAATGGGGAAAATGGGTTTGTAATTGCTTAGTGCCGTCGCGTTCTTCTCGGACCGGACATCCACGAGCTTTCCCGTCTTGCGGTCGAAGACAGCCACCTGCACCTCATGCAGTGCGCTCAGGTCATACTTGTAGTAGTCCCCTTCCCCACCGGCAGTGGCACATTCATCGTCGGCGATGGCGGTAAGCTCCACCTGCAGGTCGGGCTGGCAGACGTCCTGATGGTCATAGATACAGGACCCGGCAAGCGGTGCGAGGAGAATCAGTGCGAGGTATGTAAGCAATTTCTTTTTCATAATCTTCTCAAAAGTACTGTTTCTAGTTGGGGGGGATACCCCGTCAAGGGGATATCAAACATTCTATCAGGCAGGCAGTGTGCCTGCCCGATAGAATGTGCTCCGGGCGTAAATCAGGCAGGAATGTGCCTGACATTCCGCGCCGGATGATTTAGGTTATTGGATATGGGATTAATATTCATTACCGAAGTTTACAGAACGACGGTAAACAGTCCAAGGAATAACCTTGGCATTTACGCGCATGAACGATTTAGCCTTCGGATTGACGTCAGGATCGGTTCCCGGAGGAGTTGTACCGTTATCATCCGGATCTTGCGGCAAGTTCGGGTCATTGGGGTCAGCGGGATCCCAAGGCATACCCAGACCGGTGAAGCCGGTGATTTCCAATACATAGATGTTGTTACGATAAGTTCCGGCATCCTTGATCTTCTTGTCAGAAGAACTTGTCTCTACACGATTCCAAAGAGAACGGTAAGCCATGCGGCCATCCTTGTAGGTATAGATTTGATCGCGAGTGTATTTGGCAAACAAGGCTGCGTCTACAGAACCGAACAAGTAACCTTCAGCATAGAAGAAAGTCTTGTCACTAGCGGTAGAGTACTTGTACTCGGTATCCCACATACCCCATTTTTCAACTCCGTCCTTATTTGTGAACTTCGTATAGCCTTCAGTTTCCGCATCCATCACCTTGATGTTTCTTACATTGACATCGTTCGGAACGAAAGTCACGTATACTTTGGCATAAGCATAACGGTTGTAACCAACTTTTGCCATCGTTGCGCTGTAGTCATTGGATGTATTTTCGAAGAAGTAAACGGCGTTAGCCATGCTGCCCAATGCATCTGCTTTTGCACCGGCGAAATCATCTACACCTCCATTAACTTTCACAGCGGTGTAAGACCCAAAGTTCATTGTTTTTGGAGCCGGATCTTGGTCTTCCAAGTTACCCAGACGAACCAAACCTTCAGTTTTAGCCGCAGCAGCAGTACTTGCAGCGTTTGCTTTGTGAATGGCCGATTCAGTCGGTTTGTTGTTGAAGAGATAAGACTTCGTAGCACCGTTCACACCGGCGAAAGTCATATTCTCCTTAGATACCTTACCCAGAGCAACATCAGCCTTGTCTTTCACCTCATAGTCCTTAGTCGGTTTATTGTCTACCACAATACCCTTTACCAACAGACGGGTTACATCAAAATCGAAGTTGTTCTTCGGATCCTGCTCAGCAAAAGCCTGTGCTTTTGTCACATCAGCTGCAACAGCATGTTTTGCAGTCTTAGAAGTCATGGTGAAACCTTCAGCCATGAAGAGGTTCGTATTCTTCACAACTACATCACCATAAGTACTGCCCGGATTGGTAGTTGCACCGGTGGTCATATCCACAACAGGATCGATATCACTGGCTTTGGCAGTTGCTGTAAGGTCGTTACCATTCAGGATTACGTTCATATCCACCGGAGTAGGTGTTGCATCGGTTTCAAACACACCGGTCTTCCAGTAAGTATAACCACCATCTTCCTTTTTCCAGAAATCCGGAGTCGTATTTTCTGCTGTAGCAACAGCGGAAAGCAGGTTAGTAAATGCTACCTGTGCTTCTCCACCCTTCAGGAAGTAGATGTTAGCTACCTTCGTCTCAGCATCAGAACCGGCATACTTGTCCGTCAATTCCTCGCTGGAAGCACGAGTTTGAGTTTGTGTTACACTCACAGCCACGTAAGTGTTACCCTTAGTCACTTTACCATTGTCCGGAGAAGTGACAGCCACATCGTCAGAGCAAGACGCGAGGGCTAAGCCCACGGCTGCGCTGAAAAGAAAAAACTTGTTCAACTTCATTGTTACAGAGTTTAGATTAGTAATATAGTTAATTAAAAAAATCTCTACCTTATTATATATAGGGAGCGTATCAACGCACCCCGTCCAGTTCGTTCAGATTCGTCCGTGCATCGGCATTACCCAGTTCAACCGCCCGGCGGAAGTCCTTGGCTGCCTCTGCATAGCGGTTCAGGTTCACCAGGGCAGCTCCGCGCAGGTTGAGCAGGTCGCCCGTTTCGGGTGCTCCCTCCAACGCCTTCAGCGCGTCGGCATGCAAGCCTCTCGACATCAGCTCCACCGCCAGGTTGTGCAGCGTAGCCTCATCGCGATCGAACGTGGCGGCGGCAATCTGCATCGAGCGCAACCGTTCGGGCGAGCCCTCGGGATAGCTCATTGCCACCTGGTAAGCCTCGGCAGCGCTCAGGCGGAGCGGTTTCTCAAGAATGATGCGCCGCCCCTCCTCCACGCTGAAATTGCGTACGGTGAAGCTCACCACATAATCATTATGTCGCAAATAAGGATAATAACGTTCGTAGATGGTGCGGTAGATGCTCTCCGGACGGAGAATCTTGATGAGCCACTCGCGCCGGTCGAGATCCGGCTCGGTATCGATGATGTGCAGCACGCGGTCGCGTCCCTCCAGGGTACGGTCCGCCTCGATTTGCCGGCGGAGTTCCGTCCAGTCCTCATTGGGCCAAGATACCTTCCACTTGTCGGCAGGAATCTGCGGGAACTGCTGCTTCATGTATTCTTCCAGTGCCGTGGCGCGGTTCCGTGCCAGGCGTTCGTTGTATTCCACGGGAGCCTCGGGTGAGGTGTAACCCTGCACCTCGATGGCGGAGATGGTCACCGTCGGGTCGTTTGCCACCGAGTCGATGCGGGCACGCATCTCGTCGAGCTTCGCGCGATTCCCCTTGTAGTCCAGCAGGACGTCGTGGCGGTCGAGCTCAAACTGGAAACGTCCGCGGAAGGTCACGCTGCGGTGCTTCACCCCCTCCTCACGCGGAGCGACGGTTGCCCGTGCATAGGCAGGCGCCACAAACGGCAGAATGTGTGGGTCGAGGGTCGTCACGAAATCGCCCTTCTCGCAGCCGGCACAGCCGGTGACATACTCGCGCAGGTTGAGCGTGGCGTTGCGCATCCAGGGTTCGAAGAGCACGGAAGCCGTGTAGGCAGGCGCCTCCCAGTGTCCACCCTTCCGGCGGACCGTGACGCCGTAGTCCTGAACGTCCGCCTGACGCATCAGCTGGCGGTCCAGCTTCACGCCACGCACCCGTCCGTAGATGACAATCGGTTCCAGGGCACGCTCGTGGCGTCCGTCGGCACTGACCAGCACCGGGACCAGCGAGAGGCGGTCCTGCGTCCGCACACGGAGGTTGCTCAAGTCCGGCAAGAAAGAGAGATTGACCCTCTGCCCTTCCCTGCGGACGTTGAGGTCATTGACTTGAATCTGTTCGAGGTAGCTTTTTCTGCCGTCGGCATAGAGCGGACCGGCAACCAGTATCGCTGCGAGAATGAACGTATATCTTTTCATGATGGTTCCTCCGTGTCTTTTCATTTAAGGAAATAAATCAGTGAGATGGCAGCCTTGGTGATGCCCCAGTAGTGCCGCGTACCGGAATCGAGGCTCCGCCGGCACTCCAGACATTCGTAGCTGTCGTAGGGGGAATACGCATAGCCCGCTCCGATTTCGGCTTCGAGATTCCAGCGCTTGCCGAGCACCCAGGAGTAGCCGTAGCCGACACCTGCCCCGACAAACCAGCCTTCGTAGCGGTTGCCGTCATCAAATTTCCGGGTAAAGAAGGGGAAGCGGACGTTTGAGATGTTGTATCCTCCGCCCATCGCGTGCAGGGCGAAGAAGTGACCGTTGAACACGTCGCAAGTCCAGTAGCGCAGTTCGGGTTGGACCATGAAATGCTTCATCTTCTCGCAGCGGCTTCCGGCGTTCCATCCGTTGTAGTTTCCGCTGACGTCCAGTGTCCATTTCTTGCACAAGGCGAATTCGGTTCCGATGTTCACGGTCCGGGTTGCATCGTACAGCGCGTTGGTCTTGATGCCCCATGTTTGCGCCGATGCGGTTTGTATGCCCCATATAAAGAGAGTCAGGGCAACAAGAATCATACAACAACTCGTCTTTTTCATTCTATATTTTGTCTCCTAAAGTCACTCATCCAACCGGGCAAGAAAGACAGACGCCCGATTAAAAATGTGTAAACTTTTGTTTAAGTTTCGTTGCAAAGCTATTGTATTTATTTCATATCTGCAACACATTGATTCCACATCTGCAACTTCTCCCAAGATAGAAAAGTTAAATAAATGAATTATCAAAGTCCTGATTTTCCCTGTTTCTAAAGGCATACACCTTCCCCGTCGGAGTAAAGGTTCGCAACGTCATAGACAGAATTACCCCCC
>ULTZ01015494.1_pt1 | contig 15335 bp, 15 predicted proteins | sample 1957981 | NCBI WGS metagenome assembly ULTZ01 (sample SAMEA4835745, study PRJEB28245) | human gut metagenome | biome: gut microbiome; material: fecal sample | place: Denmark | collected 2008
TAGGACGGAGACCACAAATGCCCGCCGTAAAGCTGATTCTTCAATTCCGGGAAAGCCGCAAACAACTTCCTGGCTGTCGAGCCCTTCAAAATCTTTACGGCATCGGCAACAGGCAGAGACGGAGGGATGGTTACGAACAAATGGATATGGTCAGGTTGGATTTCCAAGGTCAGAATCGGCCACTCGCGCTCAATGCAGATTGCGTTGACGGCAAGACGCAACGTCTCGGCTATTTCCCCTGTAAGTATCCGCTTGCAATACTTCGGGCACCATATCATATGGTATGCCGTCTGGTACACACAATTGCGGTTGTATACAATTTCTACCATGTCTATAATTTTATCGCATGGTAATGTGAAATGCATGGGCCGCAATTCCTCACCTGACTGAAATCAGATGTTTCCTTGCGGCGTTTCTATGAACCGACTTTTACGCTTGTTTCGGGCCGGTCTTGTCGCACTAGTAGCTGCGGTGTGCATAAATGCCTTTGCCCAGCTTCCGCCCGATTTTCTGAATCGCCCTCACGAGGCCGACGAAAGTCGCGATGCCGTGCGAGCGAGCATTGTGACCAATCGAACGGCTGCAACCCCGGGAAGCGCCTACGAAGTCGGCATTCTTTTAGAGCACAAAAAAGGCTGGCACACCTACTGGAAAAATCCGGGCGATAGCGGCGAAGCAACTCACGTCGAGTGGACCGTTCCCAAGCGCTGGACTATGACCTCTGCCGGCTGGCCCATCCCGACGGTTTTAACGACCGGACCGCTCACAAGTTATGTGTATCAGGATAAGGTTCTTCTTCCCTTTAAGCTGGACGTGCCTTGGGGAACACCATACGGAACCAAAGCCACGATTCGAGCCAAAGTCTCGTGGGTTGCCTGCAAAGACGTTTGTGTGCCGCAGCAGGCCGAATTGCGTCTGACGTTTCCGATTGAAGTGGCCAGTAAACCCTCGGCAGCCAGTGCCCTTTTTGCTCAGACTAAGACTCAGACGCCAGAGCGTGTCACCAACACTCCCATTACGGCCGTTCAAGACGGTCGCCGCATTTTGCTTGAGTTACCCGCATCCGCAGGTCTTGTTTCCGAGTCGTTGGTTTTTATTGCCGAGGACGGCAATCTAATCGCCCGCACATCGCCCGTCAGCCACAAAGCCGGCTCCTCCGATGCGTCTCTCCTTTTAACGCTGAAAGACTCGTTTACCGGCACTCTTTCGAGTCTGACGGGAACGCTGATTGCCGACGGGGGAGCAGCCAATCGCGGTTGGGCTATCGAAACGACGATTTCCGTGCGCCCGGGAAAAATCGGTCAAGATGCCAAAGTCGCTCAAAAGAAAGCGACAGTACAGGTCACAACGAAGGTCGCGCCTGTAGCGCCCTTAACGGCTCTTTCCGCACTGACGCTTGCGTTTACCGGCGGCTTGATCCTTAACCTCATGCCCTGCGTGTTCCCGGTTTTAAGTCTGAAGTTTTTGCATTTAATCGACAAGACGCGGCGACGCGGGTCACTGGCTGTCAACGGCCTGGCGTTTACGGCCGGCGTCCTGACAAGTACTCTGGCACTTGCTGCGTTGCTCCTTTTCGTGCGCTCCTTGGGATACGCCGTCGGTTGGGGCTTTCAGCTCCAAACTCCGTGGTTCGTAGCCGCCTTAGTCCTGCTCTTTTTTGCGCTGACACTCAATCTCCTGGGCGTTTTCGAATTTACGGCCGCAAGTCACTTGGCTGATTCGCGTGCTGCCAAGGCGCTACCCTCTTCCGGTCCTTGGTCGACCTTCGGAGTCGGCATTTTGACCGTCGTGGTCGCAAGTCCTTGCACGGCGCCCTTTATGGGAGCGGCCTTAGGTTTTGCCGTCACAAAACCGGCCTACGAGGCCTGCGCCATCTTCCTGGCTTTGGGCATGGGGATCGCTCTTCCCTGGCTTTTGTTAACGCTCTTTCCGGTCTGGACCAAATGGCTTCCAAAACCGGGAGTCTGGATGGTCTACCTGCGACGCTTCATGGCGCTTCCGATGTTTTGCGCGGTCCTGTGGCTCGTGTGGGTGTTAAGTCATCAGGTCAACGGCTACGGTCTGATCACTCTCTTTCTCGGTGCCGGCGCCTTAACGCTCTTTTTGTGGGCCTTCGGACGCGAACAATACGGGCGCGGCCATTCGATTGTTTTAAAGTCCGTATCGCTTTTTGTGACTTTTGCGTGCTTAGCGGTACTCGGCCTCAGTGATACGGCAACGTCCCGCAGAACAACCGGTCCCCTTTGGCAGCCTTACTCTCCAAGAGCGGTCGAGCGCGCCGTTGAAGAAGGCAAACCCGTCATCATCGACTTTACGGCCTCCTGGTGCATCACGTGTCAATTCAATAAGATCACGGCTTTGCATACCGATCAGACACAAGACGCCTTAAAACAATACGGATACCGGTGTTTTGTGGCCGACTGGACGCGGCGTGATGCGGAAATTACGCGCCTACTTAATGCTTTCGGGCGTACGGGAGTGCCGCTTTATGTTCTGTATGACACGAGCGGAAAACCCGTGGTTCTCCCGGAACTACTCCAGCAAAAGCCCTTGCTTGAAGCACTGAAAAAAGCCTCTGAACCTGCCTTAAAGCCTAAGCGCTAATCGATTGCGGGGCGGGGCTTTCATTTCCGCAACAGCATGGGCTGATGAATGAGAACCAAGTGATTGTGCCCGGAAAGACTTTGGATTACTTTCGAGGCCTCTTCCTTTCTGTCGGCGAAAAATTCTCCGTCCACGAAGGGTCCGAGTTGAAAAGGATTCTCTTGTGTCAGCATAGGCATCGAAAAAAAACCTCGCATTACGGTAATTTGCGAGTGCGTTATATCGGGAAACGCCGTAACGGGTTTTTACGAGTTAACCCCTGTTGGTCCCGACGGCCCTCGAAGTCCCCGGGAATCCTTCAGGGTAAAGTCCCCTGCCCGATGCGATCTAAAACGGCATCGATAGCGGCAATCCCGTTTTGCGCCGCATTCGAATTAATCAGAATCACAACAACCCAGTCTTTCCCGTACCTGTCGCGTAGCACGCCGGCAACGGAGCGAACACCGTCCATTCTTCCGGTCTTTAAATGGGCTGAGCCCGTTAAGGGGCGAGTTCGCATCGTGCCGTCCACACCGGCAATCGGAAGAGACGAGAGAAATTCGGCGGCATACGGACCGGTAAGGCTGTAAGAAATCACGCGTCCGAGCGCCTCGGCACTGATTCGCGTTTTACGCGACAAGCCCGATCCGTTTTCAATGTAAAGACTCTTATCGTCAATTCCCCGATTGCGAAGCCACGTTAAAAGAACGTCTCGGCTTCGCGTATAGGAAGCCGGCATCTCGGTTCCGTGACCGTCTGCAAAAGAAAGCGATAAAAATAGGTGATCGGCCATCGGGTTATTGGAAAACTTATTCATCAGAACCGTCAGGCGCGAAAGCGGCTCGGACTCTTCGGTCAATAGCGTCAGGCGCCGGGAAGTTTTACCAACGGGTTTGACAGTCCCGGTCCAGCGGATTCCGACCTCGGAAAAAACCTGCGAAAACACTTTCGTGAGAAACTGATCGGGCTTCCAGAGCGTCACGGGCCAAACCCTCGCCCCGCACGAAGCCGGAAATGCCCCTGAAAAGCGGACCGACTTTTCGTCAATACGGGCCTTAAGGCTTTTCTTCCAGTTGTTGCACGCTCCGTTTGTCAGAGGAACTTCGCGCGTTACTCGGAAGGACTCCAAGCGCGGAATCGTCCCGATACGGGCCACGCCGATCTCGGGCATCGGAGTAATTTCCATGCACACGGACCGAAAACTCACTTGAGCGGCATCAGCTTGAACGTTATACGAACGCGTTTTTTGTCCGTCCGAAAATGACTCACCCGACGCGACGGCAAAAAGACGGCGATCGACACCGATATCACCCTTGACGACGCGAACTCCGAGATTTTTCAGGCGCTCGGCGGCAAGCCACAAGCGTTCGATGACGTAATACGGGTCACCGCCGCCTTGGAAAACAAGTCCGGACACCGTGCCGTTTTTATCCGGAAGACCGTCGGATAACCAACGAGTCTTCCAGCGATAGTCGGGGCCCAAGAGGTCGAGAGCGGCAACCGTGGAGACCACCTTGACAACACTTGCGGGCTTCATCACCTTTTTTTCATTCAAGGCAAGTTGCGGCGTCGTCTTGCCGACAGGAGCTATCCAAAGCGCCACGTCATCTGACTGAATTCCGGCCTTCACAAGGGCTTGAGTTAAAACCTTCGGAAGGCCGGCTTGGCTCGGACCAGTTGCAACAAACAACCCGGCAAGAAGTGCAATACATTGACAAACAAGCGCTTTTTTCAATTTTCCGCCCCGAAAAAACCTCTTTTGCGAGATTGTACAACGCCGCTAAAACGGTACGGCGCAAAAAACCTTCTGAGCGGGGGTTGACTTTTGCCGACCCCATCCCCACATAGAGGGTACATGGGAAAGAAAACACTGTTTTTCTTCCCTAACAAGATAGGGCGCGCCAGTTCGCGTCTTCCATTTTTCACTATTTGGAGTTAGAAAATGCAGATTCGTCCTTTGCATGACCGCGTGATTATCAAGCGCTTGGAATCGGAGCGCACAACCGCAAGTGGAATCGTTATTCCGGATAACGCCGCTGAAAAACCCGATCAGGGCGAAGTCGTTGCCGTCGGTCCCGGCCGTCGTGACGAAGCCGGCAAGCTCATCGAAATGGGCGTCAAAGTCGGTGACCGCGTTCTGTTCGGAAAATACTCCGGCCAGTCCGTCAAGATTGACGGCGAGGAATTCCTCGTCATGCGCGAAGAAGACATCATGGGCGTTCTTGCCTGATTTCAAAAAGAATTTCTGGAGATTAACAAATGGCTGCTAAGAAAGTTTTGTTCGGTAACGATGCCACCACCAAGATGGTGCGCGGCATCAATATCCTGGCAGATGCCGTGAAAGTTACCCTCGGCCCGAAGGGGCGTAACGTTGTTTTGGAACGCAGTTTCGGCGGGCCGCTCATTACCAAGGACGGTGTGACGGTTGCCAAGGAAATTGAACTCAAGGATAAGTTCGAAAACATGGGCGCTCAGATGGTCCGTGAAGTCGCTTCCAAGACCAACGACAACGCCGGTGATGGCACGACAACGGCGACGGTCCTTGCTCAGGCTATCGTCGGCGAAGGCATGAAGTATGTGGCCTCGGGCATGAACCCGATGGATTTAAAGCGCGGCATCGACAAGGCTGTGGATGCTGCCATCGTGGAACTCAAGAAGATCAGCAAGCCTGTGACGACAACCAAAGAAGTCGCTCAGGTCGGCACAATCAGCGCCAACGCCGATAAGGAAATCGGCGACATCATCGCCAAGGCCATGGAAAAGGTCGGCAAGGAAGGCGTCATTACGATTGAAGACGGCAAGAGCCTGAATAACGAACTTGAAATCGTCGAAGGCATGCAGTTCGACCGCGGCTTCCTTTCTCCGTACTTTATCAATACGCCGGAACGCCAGACAGCCGTTCTCGACAAGCCCTTTATCCTCTTGCATGACAAGAAGATCAGCAACATCCGCGAATTGTTGCCGGTGTTGGAACTGGTCGCTAAGGCCGGTCGCCCGCTCCTGATTATCGCCGAAGATGTGGACGGCGAAGCGCTTGCTACGCTCGTTGTGAACTCGCTGCGCGGCATTTTGAAGGTTGTGGCCGTTAAGGCTCCGGGCTTCGGTGATCGCCGCAAGGCTATGCTCGAAGATATCGCCGTTTTGACGGGCGCTACCGTGATTTCTTCGGATTTGGGTCTCTCGCTTGACAAGACGACGTTAGAGCAGCTCGGTTCTGCCAAACGCGTTGAAGTGACGAAAGAAAACACGACCGTCATTGACGGAGCCGGCAACAAGGACGCCATCGCCGATCGTGTCAAGAGCATCCGTCAGCAGATTGAAACCACCACGAGCGACTACGATCGCGAGAAGCTCCAGGAACGCGTGGCGAAACTCGCCGGCGGTGTGGCCCTCGTGAAAGTCGGTGCTGCCACCGAAGTGGAAATGAAAGAAAAGAAGATGCGCGTCGAAGATGCTTTGCATGCGACACGCGCAGCTGTGGAAGAAGGCGTTGTCGCCGGCGGCGGCACGGCTTTGATCCGTACGAAGCAGGCGATTGCAGGCCTTAAGGGTGATAACGACGAACAAAACGCCGGTATCAAGATTGTCCTGCGTGCCATGGAAGAACCGATGCGTCAGATTGTGGCTAACGCCGGTGAGGAACCGAGCGTGATTGTCAATGCCGTGAGCCAGGAAAAGGGCAACTACGGCTACAACGCGCAAACCGGTGCTTTCGGCGACATGATTGAGATGGGCGTTCTCGATCCTGCGAAGGTCACACGTACGGCTCTGCAAAATGCGGCCAGCGTCGCCGGTCTCATTCTCACGACCGACTGCATGGTCGGCGAGATTCCGGAAGACAAACCCATGCCGGCCGGAATGCCCGGCGGAATGGGCGGCATGGACGGCATGATGTAATCGTCCGTCACGCTCAGTGACATAACCAAACTCCGGTTCCCCCGGAAAGGGTGAGCCGGAGTTCTTTGTTTTTGCCTTCGCACGGCAACCTTTTGAAACACATTCGAAAACCTTCGCTGTCACAAGGCAAAGCGCTTGCTGCGTGTCCTAGCGGAGAATCACCCTTTGAGCAAAGGAGCAAGGCACGCGTTTCTTATTGAGAAACCCTTGGTAGGGTGCCATAATTCGGCCCGAATTCCTTATAACTATAAAAATAGTCCCCCTCCCGGCTCGGGGACTCTGTTGCCATGAATTGGTTATCTCAGCTTTTCCTCAATCCCGATTCGATCGGGCACATTGTTTTTACCTACGCATTTGTCATTGCCCTAGGCACGTACTTAGGACGCATCAAAGTCCTCGGCGTTTCCTTCGGTGTGACGTGTGTGCTGTTTGTGGCCCTGCTGATTAACTATGCGGGCATTCGCGTCAATCCCACCGTTTTAAGTTTCTTACGCGACTTCGGGCTGATTTTCTTTGTGTATTTGATGGGCCTACAGGTCGGTCCTTCGTTTTTTAACTCCTTTAAGCACGAAGGCGTACACCTCAATGTCCTGACGGTTGTTTCTGTTTTGGTCAGTATTGCCGTAACGATTGCCCTCTTTTTCATGCTCGGCGGGACAATTACGCTGCCGCAAATCCTCGGCGTGCACTTCGGTGCCGTCACGAACACCCCGGGCTTGGGCGCCACGCAAGAAGCCCTGGACGTCATGGGCTACCAAGGTGAATCCATTGCCGTTGCCTACGCCTGTGCCTACCCCTTGGGTGTCGTCGCCACGATTTTGTCGCTCATTGCCCTGCGTTATCTCTTTTCGGTGGACTTAAAGGAAGAAGACAAACGCCTTTTGGACGAAGAAAGCGCAGCCAACACGGCACCGATTTATTTTCAGCTCGAGTTGCAGAACACGCGCTTGGAAGGCATCACGATTCACGAGGCGCGGCGTCTTGTCGGACGTTCCTTTATTTGCTCGCGCGTTTTGCACGAAGGAACGATCTCCAGCCCGACGGGCAATAGCGTCCTGCATGTGGGCGACATCATGCGTCTTGTGTCCGAACCCGATGACAAAGAGGCCCTTTTGGCCTTTTTCGGGCGGGAAACGCCGGACGTGGACCTGGCTAATGACAAACACTCTCCCGTTTGCTCTGCCCTGATTCGTGTGACACAAGAAAGCGTGAACGGCACGCGGGTGCGCGACTTGCACTTAAGTCGCTTAGACGGCGTCAATATCACGCGGGTGTACCGTAACGGTATTCAGCTTTTCCCGCACAAGGCGTTGCGGCTGCAACTCGGCGACAAGGTGTACTGCGTCGGTCCGGAGCGCTCGATTGCCCGTTTAGCGAGCCTTTTGGGTAACCAACTCCAAAAACTCGATCACCCGAACATCATTGTGATTTTCTTGGGAATCCTGCTCGGTGTTCTCATCGGATCCGTGCCGCTTGCCATTCCCGGCATTCCGGTTCCGTTAAAACTCGGTCTTGCGGGCGGTCCCCTCATTGTGGCAATTTTGCTCGGCTACTACGGTCCGCGCATTAAGCTTGTGACCTACACGACGTATTCGGTCAACCTCATGCTGCGCGAAATCGGGATCGCCATCTTCTTAGCGAGCGTCGGCTTGTCGGCCGGCGAAAACTTCGTCAATGCCCTCTTACACGGAAACGGCCCCTTGTATGTGCTCTTAGGTCTTGCCGTGACGGTCATTCCGTGTCTTGTAACCGGTGCATTTGCACGCCTACGCTACCAGATGAACTTTCACCACATCATGGGGATGCTGGCCGGAGCTAACACGAATGTCCCGGCGCTTGCCTACGCCGGCATGCAAAGCGAGACCAATGCGGCACTTGTGGCTTACTCGACCGTGTATCCCTTGGCGCTCTTTTTGAGAATTCTGACGGGGCAACTCATTCTCGTTGCCCTTTGGTCTTTTGTTTGATAGCCGATCCCCGAGACAAACCTCGGGGATTTTTTAACGGCTTACGAGCAAAGTGCAATCAGCGTCTTTAAGGCAAAACGAACCGTCTCTTGGCGCACCTGGGCACGATTGCCCGCAAAGTGCTGCTCGGAAGACTCAGCGCACACACCCTGAGGCGTTTTCACAGCAAATCCGAAACAGACCGTCCCGACGGGCGTTTTTTCCGTGCCGCCCGAAGGCCCTGCAACACCCGTGACGGCAACGGCAATCGTGGCTTTCGAGTGAGCCAAAGCCCCGACGGCCATCTCGCGGGCCACAGGCTCGCTCACAACGCCGCAGCGATTTAAGGTTTCCGGTTGCACGCCGAGCATTTGCATCTTCGCTTCGGGCGTATAGACGACAAATCCCCGATCGAACCAAGCACTCGACCCGGCAATGTCCGTCACCGTCGCAGCAATCAGTCCGCCCGTGCAACTTTCCGCCGTCGCCAAATGCATCGCGCGCTTGTGACACACCACGCCGAAGGCCGCAGCGAGTGTATCTAAGTCTTCGTTCACGACAAAAGTCCTAAGAAGGTGTAGCCGAAGCGTCCGGCTGCTTTATCGAAAATCGTGAGCGCCACAATGGCCCACAAAGCGGCGACCACATCGTCGGCCATCACGCCCTTGCCGCCCTTGAACTTTTCGTCAATCTTATCGGCGGGCGGAAATTTCATAATGTCAAAGAATCGGAAAACCAAGAAGGAAGCGACCCAGGTCATCGGATGCTGCGGAAACATCATCAAAACAAGCCATACGCCGACCACTTCATCGATGACGATGCATCCGGCGTCGTGCACTCCGAGATCTTGATTAGTTTTCTCACTGGCCCAAACCCCGAGAAGCAAACCGGCCGCAATGAGTGCCAAGTAGCCGGAAGCCGGAAGGTGCGCAAATTGGACTAAGGCAATCCAGACCAACACACCGGCGGCGGTTCCCCAGGTTCCCGGAGCCGGTCTTAAAAGTCCGACACCGAAAAAAAGTGCAATGGCGTGCTCGGGGCACGAAAAGACAAACTTCAAATCGGGTCGCACCGTATTGGCTGGATTATCCGCTGCGTATTTTTCCTTCAAACCCATGTGTTTCTTCCTTTAGTTAAAGTGATCGAATCCTTCGGATGTTAGCGGCAAAGGACGCCCGGCGGCATCGCGAACCGTCAAACGGTGCGTTTGTGCATCCTTGCTGACAATGCGTCCGATGCGAGTAATCGGTGTGAGGGCACTGATGGAGGCTTGCTCAACAAGCCCCCGTTTTTCCGCAGGCGCCGTAAAGACAAGTTCATAGTCATCGCCGCCGCTTAAAAGTGCGGTTACAAGCTGATTCCGGCGCAAAGAACGCACCGAGGGGTCGGCCGGAATGGCTTCGAGCAAAAGTTCCGCGCCGACATCACTGCGATTGAGGATGTGACGCAAATCTTGCGCCAATCCGTCGGAAATGTCCGCACAGGCACTCGCGGCACTCAAAAGCGCCGTTCCGAGGGCATTGCGTGCCTCGGGGTGCTCTAAGCGATGTAAGGCAGCGGGAAACGCCTCGGCCGAAAGCGTTAAATCCCCCGTTAAGTGGTGTAGCGCCGCCCACGCCGCTCCGAGCGTTCCCGAGACATAGATGTCATCGCCCGCACGGGCGCCTGCACGCGTCAGTCCCGTCTGAGGCGGCAACTCCCCGAGTGCCGTAATGGAAATGACGGTGGGAGCCCGTTTTTCACCGACCTGGGCCGTACGCGTCGTATCTCCGCCTAGGAGCGGGCAATTGGCTTCTTTTGAAAGCGCCATCAAGCCGTGCGTGAAGGCGGCAAGCCATGCGTCATCGCGCTCAGGCAAGGCAATCGAGAGGAAAAAAGCGCGCGGCACGGCTCCGGAAGCCGCCAGGTCCGACAAGTTGACGGCAAGGGCCTTGTAGCCGATATCTTCCGGGTGCGTAGAGACCGGAAAATGCACGCCGACGGTTGTCATGTCGGTTGTAACGGCAAGGCGCGTTGCCCCCGCGTCGATAATGGCGCAGTCATCCCCGACGCCTTTACTGGTCCAGGCGCCGAACGCGGCATGCGTGAAATACCGATCGATAATCGAAAATTCGCCCGATTGAGCCATGACGATTGATCCCCCTCAGACAAAAAAGCGTCCGTTCTTTTTTAAAGACATCGGACGCCTAGATTGTAGTACGGAGTCTGTCGCGTGCGACTAGGACGCGTGCTGTGCAGCGACTTCGTCAGGGCGCACGTCAAGCGCCACCTTGTCAAGAACTCCGTTGACAAGTCGGTAACCTTTGTCCGCACCGAATTGCTTTGTAAGTTCCACCGCCTCATTGATAATGACGCGATACGGATTTTCCGGACAGTGCTTTAACTCCCACGCGCCAATCATCAGGCACGCCCGCTCGATGACGGAAAGACGCGCAGGATCCCGGTCGACATGCTTGGCTAAAAGCTCCATAAGAGCATCACGCTCGGATAAAACGCCGGTCAAAATCGTCCGATAAAACTCGCGGTCGCACGACTTGAAATCATCCACGTCGAGCTCGCAAGCCAAGGGGCCGTCGTTTTCGTCGGTTAAAACATCCGTCAAGCCCGTTTCAATGGTCGAAAAATCCGCATCCGGGTCGATGATAGACTGATAGACGCCTAACAGCGCAAACTCGCGCGCCCGACGACGGGCTCCGCCGACGGGCAAATGCTCCTTAGTCGTCATTAAAGTCGTCATCCTCAAATTCATCGATAATCGGGAATTCGGCCACTAAATTGGCCATCTCGACGGCGCACTGGGCGCAATCGGTTCCCTTAATCTTGGTGCGTTCCTTGCACTGCTCATCGGAGTAGCACGTCAGAATACCGTTGGCAATCGGAATGCCGTATTCCAAAGCCACCCGAGAAACCCCGCGCGCCGATTCCTCAGCCACAAGTTCGAAGTGGTAGGTTTCGCCCTTGATGACGGCACCCAACGCAATGAGGGCATCGTACTCGCCGGTACCGGCTAATTTGGAAAGCACAAGCGGAGTTTCAAGAGCCCCGGGAACCGTCACCTTCGTGATGTGTTTTTCCTTCACACCGAGGCGCTTTAACTCTTCCAGGCACGCGGCATACAACTCTTTACCGGCGTATTCATTGAACCGGGAAACCACAATGCCGATTTGCAGATTCTTACCGTCCATGTTTCTTTCAATCACATCCACTTGCGACATACGGTCCTCCTTTGTGTCCGGATGAAATCTTTCGGTGCCATTGTAAATTAGATTAATTCATTTTCGGCATTGTTTTGAAGGCGCATCATGCGCTCGACGTAGCGCGCGATGGTATCGACCTCCAAATTGACCATGTCCTGCGCTTTTAAATTTTTGAGCGTCGTGGCAGCCAACGTATGTGGAATAAGGTTAATGGAAATGAGCGCCCCCATGGCCGTATCTTCCACGGAATTGATCGTGAGAGAGACGCCGTTGACGGCAACCGATCCCTTGTAGGCAAAATACGGAGAGAGTTTGACAGGCGCGCGCACGATGAGTCGATAACTTTCGTCAATCTTTTCAAAGGACTCGACCTGACCGACGCCGTCCACATGACCGCTCACCAAATGTCCGTCGATGCTATCGCCTAACTTCAAGGCTTTTTCCAAGTTCACTTCGCCGAACGTATTTAGGCCGCAGGTCTTCGAGAGGCTCTCGGCACTGACATCGATACTGAAACTGTCGTCCGTTTTGCTCACGACCGTCATACACGCACCGTTCACGGCAATCGAATCGCCGATACGCACGCTCTTAAGGTCAAACGCAGGCGGGCATACAATCGTCAAATGCAGGCCCGAGCCGAGTTTTTCGGGCTCTCGGACGCGTCCGACGGCTTGAATAATTCCGGTAAACATAGTGAAAATCCTTCTTATTAAATGGCTCTTAAAATCAGTCGAACATCTTCGCCGACCGGCGTAACGGAGACAAACTGCCAACGCGCCACTTGGTCCATACGCGTTTTCGCTGCAAGGTCGGCAAGCGGCATTCCCGGCCCGATTAAGGCAGGCGCCATGTAAACGAGAAGTTCATCGACGAGACAAGCCTGCAGAAAAGCCCCGCTAAGTCGCGCTCCGGCCTCCAAAAGAAGGTCGTTCACGCCTTGCGCGGCAATCGCCTCAAGAATCTGACGCAAGTCAAAATGTCCTTCTCGGTCCGTCGGCATCGTAAGGACCTCGGCCCCGGCACTTTTTAAAGCAGCGATTTTGTCCGGTAAGGCAACTTCCGAGACAAACAATACGGTCTTCGCCCCGGTTAAAACTGCCGCCGTCACAGGGGTTTGCGCACGCGGATCGATGATGTACTTTGTCGGATTCGGGTGAACCCCTTCAAGACGCACATTAAGACGCGGATTATCGGCAAGAACCGTTCCGATGCCCGTCAAAATGCCCTGCGAGAGCGCGCGATACCGGTGTGCATCTTCACGCGCTTTAGACCCCGTAATCCATTGACTGATGCCGTTTTCAAGCGCCGTGCGCCCGTCAAGCGAAACAGCTGACTTTAAGCGCACCCACGGCCTGCGGCGTGTGACGCACGAGAAAAATCCGGCATGCGCCTGCCTGGCTTCGGCCTCGCAAACGCCGGATGTCACGTCGATACCCGCATCGCGTAGCATCGCCTCTCCCCGACCGCAAACAAGGGGATTGGGATCTCGGACGGCAAAGACCACTCGGGAAATACCCTCGGCAATCAAGCGCTTAGCGCACGGCGGTGTTCTTCCCTGATGCGAGCAGGGCTCAAGCGTCACATACGCCGTGGCCCCGCGCACGGAAAGTCCGGCTTTTCTTGCCGCTTCGATGGCTTCAATTTCGGCGTGGTTGCCCCCGGGCTTTTGGGTGTGGCCGCGGGAAAGCTCTTTTCCGTCCCGGACCAGAACACAGCCGACAGCCGGATTCGGAGCAGAAATCTCAGCGGCTTTGCGCCCTTCTTTCAGGGCCTCGTGCATCCAGATCTCATCGCAAGACGCCATAACGCACGCACTCCTTAGTGCTTTCTACGGTCGATTCCTTCAAGTTCGCGCATGAGCTTTTGGAACCCTTCGGGGTTTTCGACATTAAAGTACACACTGGCAAAGCGAATGTAGGCCACCAAATCGAGCTTTTTAAGTTGTTCGAGAACAAATTCGCCGATTTGCATAGACGTCACTTCCCGCTCACCGAGCGTCCGAATCTGCTGCTCGATAAGACCGATGGCCTCTTCGATGCGGTCGTTTCCGACCGGTCTCTTGCGAAGCGCAAGCTTCATCGATGCGCGGATCTTTTCGCGGTCGTACTCACGTTTGAGCCCCGTACGCTTAACGACGGTCGGCATATTGAGTTCCACGCGCTCGAACGTCGTAAAGCGCTTGCCGCAAGCGCCGCATTCACGGCGACGGCGAATGGAAAAGCCGTCTTCGCTCGCGCGCGAATCGATGACGGCCGTATCCTTGCTTTTACAAAAGGGGCAACGCATGCCTTAGGCTCCCTGATTTTGCGAATAAACCGGGAAGCGCTCCGTTAAGGCAAGCACTTGAGAGTGCACACGATTTAGGACCGCATCGTTGGTCGGCGAATCCAAAAGGTCGGCAATCAGGTTTCCGACAAAGACCATCTCACCCTCTTTAAAGCCACGCGTTGTCGCAGCCGGCGTTCCCAAACGAATGCCCGACGTGACGGTCGGCTTTTGCGGATCGTTGTGAATGGCGTTTTTATTGACGGTGATGTTGGCGCGTCCGAGTAAATCCTGCGCTTCGCGCCCGGTAACGCCCTTGCTACGCAAGTCCACAAGCATCACGTGACTTTCGGTGCCGCCCGAGACAATGCGAAGACCGCGCGACTCAAGGGTTTCGGCCAAAACCTTGGCATTGGTGACAATCTGCGCTGCATAAGTCTTAAATTCAGGCTTTAAAGCTTCTCCGAAGGCAACCGCCTTGGCGGCAATCACATGCATTAAGGGGCCGCCCTGCGTGCCCGGAAAAACCGCCGAATTAATGGCCTTTTCCAATTCCGGCCGCGCGAAGATTACGCCGCCGCGCGGACCGCGCAGGCTCTTATGGGTGGTCGTCGTCACGATATCGGCAAAGCCGAAGGGCGTCGGATATACGCCGCCGGCCACCAGCGCCGCATAGTGCGCAATGTCGGCCATCAAGAGGGCGCCGACCTTGTGAGCAATCTGGGCAAAGCGCTCAAAGTCAATCTTAAGCGAATAGGCCGAGGCCCCGGCCACAATAAGCTTCGGTTTGTGTTCCAAAGCCAGGCGTTCGACTTCATCGTAATCGATGGTTTCGTCTTGCTTAAGACCGTAACTCACGACACGGAAGTAGCGCCCCGAAAAGTTAAGGCGCATGCCGTGCGACAGGTGCCCGCCGTCCGCAAGGCTCATGCCCATGACCGTATCGCCGGGCTGCAAAACCGCCATGAACGCGGCCATATTGGCTTGTGCTCCCGAGTGCGGTTGCACGTTGACCATCATATCGATTCCCAAGGGATCGCAAAAAAGCGCCTTCGCGCGGGCAATAGCCAGACGCTCGACATTGTCGACGTTTTCGCATCCGCCGTAATACCGATGTCCGGGATAGCCTTCGGCGTACTTGTTCGTCAGACAACTACCCTGGGCCTGCATGACCGCCGGGCTTGTGTAGTTTTCACTGGCGATTAACTCGATGTGGTCTTCCTGACGACGTTGTTCGTCCTGGATAAATCCCCACAACTCAGAATCGACCTGGGCAATCGTTTTATTTTCAAACATCTCAACCTCACGACATAAAAACAAAGATTCAGCGCCTGAAACCACAATATCTTGATTTCAGGAAAAAGATGGAATCCGATTATAGGGGGTTACCGACAGCGGCGTAAAGCCCCGTCGTTCAGGGCGGGGATATAAGCCGCGCAAGCCAGGC
>ULTZ01061055.1_pt1 | contig 15232 bp, 10 predicted proteins | sample 1957981 | NCBI WGS metagenome assembly ULTZ01 (sample SAMEA4835745, study PRJEB28245) | human gut metagenome | biome: gut microbiome; material: fecal sample | place: Denmark | collected 2008
CGAAAGGCGCCTGAACCCTCAAGCCCCAAAGGGGCTTGTCCCAATAAACTTTCTCAAAGTCAATATCTTCCGTCACCTTTAAACTTCAGCCCCTTTGATGTATAATGACTGTATCACGTACCACCTTTCTGTATTTTGGTTTGTGGAGAATCTAAGATACATGCATGAAGGAAGCGTGATTTTTTATTTCATTTCAAAAAGCAAAGCTATGCCGCCGCATAGCCTGTTCATGTCAGATAGGGGCATTTTCATGAAACGTAAAAACAGAATCATTCTTTCTTTACTGGCCGCCGTCTCGCTGGCCATGGTATCCGCGCCTGCCGGGGTGTATGCATCAAATGCTGCTGCATCTGCCGTTCAAGATGCAGGTGCCCTTTCTTTTGTGACCACTGCCAAAGACGCAGTGAAACACATGGAAGCCGCCGGTTTTGTGGATACCGACGGCTCCAAGCTGCAGGCCGTCATTCTGTCCTACGACCGGGCCATTCCCGCTTCATCGGTGGATACAGACACCTACTCCATTGATGATTACGGCACCACCCTTCGCCAAGAAGACCTGACCCAGGGAAAAGACCCCGGTCAAATCAAAAAAGTCTATGTCAATGACAAGCCGGAAATGGACGCTAAAGGCGGCACCTCCTCGGGCTCTTATGTCATCATCGAAGTGAATACGGACTACCAGACCGGACGGTTCCCCCGGTCCTACGCCATTACCATGTATGCCGGCGTAACCCAGAAGAAAGCCATCCGGGCGGAAAAAGGCATCATCCTCCCATCCGATGAAGCCATCACCAACTACACGAAAGAAACCTACGTAGGCTATGACCCCCAGACAGGAAAGCCCAGGGCGCCGGAATATTACAACTACGCAAAAGAAGGCTCCTACCATATCCGGGGCATCGAAGAATACCAGCTCCATACACTGGAAAACGGCACCGCCTTCCATGCCGTCCACTGCTTCGACGAAGCCAATGGCCGGTACTGGGACCTGGACCTGCCCTACGCCCTCTACGTGCCAAAAGACTATGACCCCCATAAAACCTACGGCCTGCTCCTTCACATTCATGACGCCGGCTCCATGAGCGCCGACCCCCGCCTCACCCTCACCGAATCCCAGGCCGCCTCCAACTACGCTTCTGAAGATTTCCAGAACCTCGCCAGAAAAAACGGCCTGGACGGCGTCATCGTAGTATGCCCCGCCATTCCGGAATTTTACGCCATGGACGAAGCCCATCCCCACTATGAACTCCGCATGGCCAGGGACAACTGGACCCTGAGCTGCGCCGAACCTGCCATCTGGCAGCTCATGGACCACCTCACCCGCCAGTACCACATCGATCCCGACCGCATCTACGGCAGCGGCCAGTCCATGGGCGGCATGACCATCATGGCCATGGCAGCCCAGCGGGACAACTATTTCGCCGCCCTCCTGCCCATGAGCTGCAAATGGGGCAACAACTTCAACAAAGACTACCCCTTCAACGGCACCGCCTACTACAACATGCCTGCCGACGGCACCATCGTATGGCAGAAAGACAGCCACGGAAATCCGGTGAACTACAACAACTGGCTCTACATGGTATCCGATGACAACATCCTCTACCTCAATACGGCCCAGGAAAATACGGAATACCGGGTACTCTACCAGGACCTCGCCGGCCTGACCATCCCCCGGGAAGAACTCCTCCTCGACAGCACCACCACCGCCAGGAAACGGAACGCATCCATCCGCCGCCTCACCGCAAGGCCCAATGAAACAGGCATCTACCAGGCCGTCCTCACCGGCAGCGTCAGCCACATGTCCGCCTGGTTCTACGGTCACGGCACACCGGCCTGCTACGAATGGCTGCTGAAGCAGACAAGAAAAACAGAAATGGCCCGCTCCAAACTGCCCCTGAACCGCCCCTTCGCCCTGGCAGACCAGCAGAAAAAAGACGCCGACCACATTTACTCCGTGGACCGGGAAGATCCCTCCCGCATCGTCTACTACCCCACCGGCCGCCCCGGCGCCGGTACCGAAGGATACAACTCCCCCGTCACCGCCCTGGGCTCCAAAGCCAGCCTCCCGCCAGGATGGACCCCCTCCAGTAAGGACTGAGGAAATACGGAATCCCGGGCAAGTCCCTGTTATACTCACTACTATGACAGAACCTAATATTGAGAAAGTAATTGTATATCATAAAGGAAACTTTATTTTCACCTATGATCTTAATTTTAGGTTAAAGCAGGAAAAGCGACTGGAATTAGCTCCAGTCGCTTTTCCTGCTTTAAATCGCTATGTTCACCATCCCTCCATAGAAGCCTCTTTCGCATGATGCCGATCAATCATCTTCTGCAATTCGTTTTTAACCGTATCCAAATTCCCACTAACTTGCCTATATGTTGCAGGCATAATGAATTTCGCTCTTTGTAGTCGGGACAATTCCACACTAGATTTCTTGCCACCAGAAGTAGTAGGTACTTTGGCTGCCTTTTTGGTTGTAATAGTAGAGTCGGATTTTTGTGTTTTCTTCTTTGCAGAATCAGACGTCGCTTTTCGATTCTTCTTTCGCTTTCGGGAATTCTGACTCTCCCACCGATGAAGCTCAGAGTATGAAAGAGTGATATCGTTTGACCAACTTTTAGTCAAATGAAATGGACATCCTGACAATATGCCATGTCCCATAACGCGCCTCCTTGACTCAAATGATGTTTCAAACAGTCCAGTTGCCCGCGATATACCTGCTTTCGAAATATCATTAATAGCATACGGCAAGGGATAATCTTTGGTTGGCTAAAAATGTACATCTTCCATCATTAGTCAATGCCCACATATATTCCATAACTATTACCGCCAGCCACAGAGCGATTCAGCCACTTACTTCAAAACGGGATGCATGTTCAGCAGATTTTCTAACGCTTGTCTATTCCAAATCTGTACATCCATTTTCCTTGCATAGTTAGTAATATGTTGGTCTATTGATGTTGAATTGGTAATAACTAAAGCCCCAATATCACTTTTTCTTTTTACCGCATCCGCAATGCCTATGATGTCCTCAATATTGAGTTTATCTGGATATATGCATTGTGCACAGCGTACGAGCAGGACTTCTCCATTACTCCTATCTGCTTTTAAATCCACACCTCGCCGATTAGCAACGCTGACATCATATCCAAGATTCCGCAAAAGTTTTGCCGATATACTCTTAAACGTCTTTTCATTAACTCTATCCAATTCATCCATATCCCATGATTCCGCCGAGGAGATACTTTGTGGTCCATCCTCATGATTAAAGACGCAGCCTAAAAGATACTCTTGATCTTTCTGGGTTTCCACTGACGGAAAAAGAGCTACGTCTGATAAAGAACGTTTGAAATCCAGCAATTTATCCAATTTCTCATCAAAACATTCCCCTTCGCCTAGCGCCGAATCATAGGCAATCGGAATGTACACGTTCACATCCCTTTTCTGTCCAATGCGATATACACGATCCGTAGCCTGGTCTTCTTTTGCCGGATTCCAGCTGCGCGACAAATGAATTACATTATTAGCTCCTGTAATATTCAAACCAACTCCTGCTGCTTCCGGCGATAGAATCAAGATTTGAAAGCCTTGGGCAGAATTAAACTCATCCACAATCTTTTGTCTGGATTCTGCCTCTACAGTTCCATTAATAGCTACCGGTATGTATATCTGGAAAAGTTTACTCAACTCACGCCTAAGTTTTTGCTGCATTAATCGCAATGTGACAAAGATGATGACCTTCTCATTTCTGCTTTTTATGGCGTATAGAATATACAGCATCCTTTTTAAACGGGCTGATGACATAAAGAAATCCTCTGCACTCAAATTCAGGAATAATCCTTCATTCATTCTGTCTAAATTAGGGAATAACGATGATGTTCTTAAATCGTTAATAATTTGCAGTGGATTTATTTTCCCTTTCGTTCTTTTTGCTGCTCTTGCTCTTGCGATAATTGATTCATATGCCTGCTTTTGTACAGGCGGCATGATTTCCTTTACCTTGGAAACTGCTTTCTGCGGTAGAGACTTTGCCACATCTTTTTTCATCCTTCGTATAAAAAGAGGATCTAAATCCCGTCGAAGTTCCATTCCCAAACCTTCAATAGCATCAGCATTCCCACCGGTCTTTATAATATTTTGTAAACTTTTTACATAATGGGAAGTAAATTCTTTTTGGCTGTGCATCTTACCCGGTGCCACAAAATCCATGATAGTCCACAAATCAATCCACGTATTTTCTACCGGCGTACCGGTCAGGGCGATTCCAAAATCATAATTCATCCCACGAACAGCCATAGAAACCAGACTTTGTGGATTTTTTATTTTTTGTGCTTCATCAATAATCATAACGGACCATTTCATTTTCCCAAAGGTCAACTGATACATGCGTAAAGTCTCATAAGTTGTCAGTATGATATGATTTTCCGTTAATCCTGCCAAATCCAACGTCAGGATAGGTTCTTCGCTATTTGCAATTCGCTCCACTTTCTTGTAATTAGATAAGTGTTCTCCATAAAGCAGGCATAGTCCATCAAAGACGTCAGGCTTAACAAATTTCTGATATTCATCTTCCCAGTTTTTCAACAAGGAAACCGGTGCTACAATGAGGACCGACTCCATATGTTTCAATGATTTCTTCATTCCGGAAATAAAGCTATAAGCCTGCAATGTTTTGCCAAGTCCCATATCATCGGCCAATAAAGCACCATGATGTCCTTCCAGCCAGCAGTTAGCCAAATGACGAACACCTTCAATCTGATGTGGAAATAATCGGATTTCAGGACGTAACCCGGCAAATAATAACTTAGTCATTTGATCTGAATCTTTTGATTTGCCTTGATTATTTACATATTCCAAAGCATCAGTATTATCTTTGATGATAAGAATATTTTTTGTACTTTTTATGGTATCACCCGGATTCTCAGGCACATTTTTAATATCATTGGCATATTTATTCGCATGTTCAAAAACAGCATCAACAGTATCAATCAATTTCTCTGTTATAAGATATTTTGTCCCATGGTAGGAAAATGAGTCCTTTTGATTATTTATTGCCTCTAAAATAGAATCATGAATTTCTGACACATTATCTCTGGTTATCTCTAATTCATCCGTGTCTGATAACTCTTCTCCATCTTCAAGCTGAACGGATTCATCCGGGAGCCAATGACCATGCAATCCATTCAGCATAAATGGATTGGTTTTCCGTATATAATCACCAATGCACTGCACGCGATCTGAATATAGATTTATATCAAAATTGAATACGTCTTCAGTAAAAATACTCTGCGGCTGTTTTCGTATAATTTCTGCTGTTTCCTGATTGACTTTGCCAAGTTTCTTGACTTTTGCCAACCCCTCCTTCTGTTTCTTAGTGAAAACATATTGAACCTTATCTTCTCCCAGATAGTGTCTTTGTGCAGTAAATTTACGATTATAAGCACGCGAAAAAGAGTCGCCATTAACTTCATACTCCCCGCTCATATTCTTTTTTAGGAGTACTGGCATAACCCGGTAGGTTCCATCACCATTGCTTTCTACTTTAACGGAGAGTGCATCGGGAGCCATTATTTTAGTGCTCTTGATATATGGCTCTGCTGTTGCATCAGCTGCCTGAATATAGCTTTTGACTTTAGCCATAATTTCCAAGCCTAAAGGAACCAGTTCTTTCGAATCGGTTTCTTCCTCTACCATTTTATTAAAATGTATGACCTCGCGAACCAAATCATACTGGGCATGATTGAACATAAACGACATGCCCGTCCCCACTTTATGAATTTCAATATAGGAACCGATGATGACCGGATTGATAATTGGCTCATTATTCTTATCTCTGTACGTGATGGTAAAGGAGAAGCCTGATGTGCCGATACGTCCATTGGAAGTTACATAGATATCATATGGAAATACAGGTGGCAGGCCTAAAAGATGTCTTTTCCCTTCGCTAAAAGACGAGGCCGTATCATGTGGGATTACATAACAAGAATCCAAATATAAGGCTTTGCCCTCCGAATATAACATCTCAAGCTCACCTGTGAGCCATTCCCATTTTTGTTTATCCACAGAATCTGTCTTTTGAAAAGAATATCCTGAGTCAGTAACATTCCAAGATGTATTCATTTTACAAGCCTCTATTAATCAGGCAATCCCTTTACCCAAAAGACTGCCACAACTCAATACATACCATTCGCACGACAATGTTCAAAAATCCATCTTCTCAAAGCACTCTGCCAGGAATCAGTTTCTGAATGAAGATGCGCTTTCTTGTAAACATAATTGGCCTGCGTGACATCGGTATAACTATATGTCCGCCTATACCCAGCTTTTTCAAAAAAGGGAATTGGTGCTTCTCCCATTCGATAGACTCTTACTGAACCATTGTGGCTGACTTCCAAGAAAACATAGTTTCCAATACTGCAAAGGAATAGACTCTGCAGCGGGCTGCAGCGTTCAAGGCGCGCATAAGAGGGAATCTTACTCCTATATAAACGATTAGCAATTTTCTCTGCTTCAGGACCTAGTACCACACGGGTATATTTCATATCCCTTAAATATTTTTCCCAGAATCTTTTACGATAAATCCACATCTTATCAGCTGATACGTCTCTTACCGTTGTCTGGCTGATAATATTAAAGAACAAATCAAGGTCTGTTCTCTTTCGCCAATAGAGATAAATCTCCACTGCCTTCGGATTTACATCGGCCCAGTGATATGCCTGGTTATCATCTCTTGGATCCCCCATTGCCTTGTTTAATTCAAAAAGCAACTCATTACGATAGTGGATATCATTTCCTTTATCAACTGCAAAAATAGCATTTTCTGCCAAACGGGGGACAAGATTCTTATAAGAATCGGTATGAGCAATTTCTCTGAACAAATTCATTTCCTGCGTGTCATTCTGGCTGTTCTTTATTGAGGCTAATATAATAGATTTCTTAGTAAATAAAGTCCAGGGGAAAAAATTGGGGAATAAAAGATTATCTTTGAAAAATGCAAGAACCCCTTCGGTTATGTAATCCGCCAGATAGTATGGCCCTTTCTCGGATAAAAAATTCTCGTGTCCCCTTAAATAGGGTACTGCATGAATAAGGTCATGATTCTTTGCTAAAGCCGACCTGATTTTCTTTCCCAATGAACTAACTGCCATATTATTGTCGGCATAGATATTGAAATATGCATTTACCGCCCGCCGGAAAGACGCGGACTTCTGAAAGTCAATATGATCAAGCAGAAACCGTATGACCTCATTATTGTCTTTTGCCATAGATAACAATACAGGAAAACATCTGGCTTCTTTATGGCTAAACTCAATCGTTTTATTTTTCCCTTTTACAGCAGCAGTAACCTTCCCATACAGTTTATTAACATCAATACCTGCGACTGGTTTTCCCGAAATATCTCCCAATCTTCTTATAAGTCTGTTAATAGCGATAGGCTGCACAAACATTTCCTTGGTAGATAAGCGAGTATAATCAGACAGAATTACTCCACTCTCTTTAAGCTTTGAAAGAGTTTCTAGTAAGGTCTCCATTTGGAACTCCTTTATCTCGATGATTCTTTAGGTGGCATCATAGTGAAACGCAAATCAATACGCCTATTTTCCGCCTTTCTCTCTTCATCAGTCGTCACCGGTCTCGTATCCGCATAACCGGAACAGGAAAAAATAGGATTACCTACTGCATTTTTAAGCTGCTTCAGTGATTCATTATCCTCTTCCAATTTTGTTAATGTATTAATGGCTCTTTCGGTAGATAAATCCCAATTAGAGCGATACCGGGGATGGTTTTCTATTGGATCACTATCTGTATGACCTTCAATGAAAATGGTATCTACCGAGTTTTTATAAGTATCCTCTTGGAGTACCCGATAAAGCACTTGTGACAATTCATTGATATGTTCTGCTCCTTCACCATTAATATCTGCTTCTCCGGATTCAAATAAAACACCTGCCGGTATTCGAATAATGCCCTGATCTTCCACAATTTGAATATCGACATCATATTGCTTCATTTCGGCCTTTATCTCTTTGAGCATGGCATTTCGTTTTTCGGTATTACCGGTATATTGATTTTGAATATCGCCTACATTGAGCATAAAATACGCTAGTGCAAGGACAAAGACACCTAATAAGCCAGCCATCAAGTCACTTAAACAGGTACTAAAAGCGTCACCATCTGCTTCCTGCGACGATTTCATTCTGAACCTTTTCATAAATTACTACCTCAGCGAAGTTTTTGCTTTATAAATTTATTCAGATCTTCTACCGATTCAGCAAGATCCTGATTCAAATCCTGTATGCCGGATAATGCTGTATTGATACTGGAGTCAAAAGCACTTAAGTTCTTGACCAGTGCCTTATTCGTAGCATCATTATAGCCATTAATTCCTTTATTTAAGATGTCAAAGGTCTTCTGCAGCCCATCAGAAACACCCTTGAAGTTATTTTCATATGCTTTCCAGGAAGTTTCAATGTGTTTAAGCGCATCGTTCACTTCTTTGACTGCATTGGCATTTGCCACAGATGCCGTTTGAATAGTGCCTGCCTGCCTATTTAACTCCTTACTGATAGACTGCTGGACATCAATCGCTTTATCCAAACTCTGACCAATCTGCTCCGACACCTGTGCCATAGGCCGTGATGCATCCGCAAATTTGCTGGCTGCATCCCCTGCAGAGTTGATTAATTCTTTATTTCTGGAAATTGTGGTCTGCAGACTCTCAACCATTGTCTTTAAAGCAGCTTCATGTCGTTCCATATCATCATGAACCATACTAAGAGTCTCTTCCAAGCTCTTCTTCATACTGCTCGATACGGTAGAAAGTTCATTACCGGTTTTGGAAATAGATGCAGCAGCGCCCGTCAAAGCATTACCCATTGTATTGGCCGCCTGCCCAGCATGCTCAAGAATTGACCGATTAGCTGTATTGGAAGCATCTGTTAACGCTTTTACTGCCTCATTTAACTGCCTTGCATTGTCCTCATTCTGTTTAGCAGACTTTTCAAAGGCAAGATTCATGGACTGCTGCAGTTTGTCCAACGTTGCAGCAAAAGAAGCCAGCTGCTTTCCTGTCTTCTCATCAATGCTTCCGGCCAAAGCATCTGCCCCACTGCTGTTCAGCTTGTCAATCGATTTCCTCAATTCATCAAATACAGGTACCAGCTGCTCCTGGAAACTGGTATCCAAACTTTCTGAAATAGCAGTTACAAGCTGGGTACTGAATAATTTCATCTGTTCTGTCTGCTGCTTTGATTCAATAAGGCTGTCTGCCAATATTTGCTCTGTATTTTTATGAGTAAAAATAGAATCCAGTCCTGCCGCTACTTCACCAATCAGAATATTATAATTTTTCATGAGGTGGGAATAATAAATATTGTAGCCAATAGCACAGATTATACCTGCTACGGATGTAAAGAAAGCTGTCGATAACCCCTGAAATAAATGCTGGATTCCGGAGCTTAAAACTTCCAAATCCTTAGAATCAATATTGATCCCATAGAGTCCGACCGTAAGACCAAGAAAAGTTCCTAAGATACCAATGGCCGTAAATATTCCAGCCAGATTCTTCCAAAAACCAACCATAAGACCACGGGATAACGTATCACTATTGAAATAGTATTCTGCATTTTCTGTGCTATAGATTTGATATCTGCCTTCCATGTCCGGGCCTACATGGATTAAAGAAGTTTCATACTGTTTCCATAAAGAATTAAAGTTGGACGCCTTCATAGCCGCTTTAAAATTTTCAAAAATTCCTGATTCATTAAAGGATTTCCCTTTATAGCTTTTTAATAATGTCAAAAGCTCTCTAATTTGTTCTTCTTTAAGATTATAATTTCTCTTGAAAAATCTATACCATAATCCCCAAGCCACCACAAACAATATATAGTACCAAAAGCCAGTAACAAACATACTAAACAAATGCCAAAGAACGCTCATACTAAAATCCCCCAATATGAAATCACTATATTTACGAATTTATTTCTTGCATGATTTAATCTAATCATATCATATGAATGCTTTCTACGACAATTATAACGACAAGGAATGCATAAGAATCTACTACCCTGCTACCATTAAAAAGCGACTAATAATTCAAATTCTTTTTCTTTTAGCAAAATCACCTGAGCCCCAGCTCCACAAACTCATTTTCCGTTACCATGAGCCCGCTCTTTTCAAATCTTCCGCCTCGCTGGTCGTAGATTTCTTTCAACATATCTTTCCTATCTTCTTTAATTCCCAGATGGATTTTTCTATGACAGATGGGACAAAGGCAGATGATGTTGGCATATACGTCCAGACTGTGGTCAAAGGAAGCCTGCATGGCCATTGGGATGATATGGTGTCCTTCCATATAGGGTCTATGGGTGCTCTGGGCTAGGAAAGTCACATGGTCCGGGTAAAGCTCACAAGTGTAATGGGCAAAGGCCAGGGCCTGACGGCGCAGGATGGAGGAGCGCTTCCAATGCTTTGATTTCGCCATGTAGGTGCCGGAGGGATTTCCCGGGGTATCAGTCAGCGCATTCGGTGTCATGGGAATGTCCATTTCCCGGGCTACCACATTTTCCTGTTCTATGAATTCTCCGCTGGCGAAGCGGAAGTAGTTGTTCAGTCCGGCGCTGTACATCTGGTGGCCCAGTCTATTAAGATTAATGAAATCGGGATCTTTGTACAGTATTTCCTTCAGCGCGGCCAGTTCCTTCAAGTCCATAACCTCATAAATATCCCTTTTCAGCAGATTCTTTTCTTTGAGATACCGTGAAATATAGCTTAAGGCATCAAAGTAGTGTTTCACAGTGGAATCTTTGACTTTTCTCACGTCTTTCAGGTACTTGGCATAATACTCTTTCAATACGGCCCTGTTTTCATAAGGATGTATTCTTTGTGTATCCATAATTCATCATCCCCATTCCCAAATACTGTTTACCGGCTTATTTTCAGCCCCTTCACCCATTCCACTGCTATCCTGTCCGCCGGAAGCCAGTCCACTTTTTCCAGTTCTTCTTTCCTGACCCACCGGAAGGCGGAATGTTCCAAGATGGTCAGGGTCCCCCTTGCTACGTGGCACAGGTAGCATTCCATGGTGAGGTGGAAGTGGGGATAGTCGTAGTCCACGGTGCCCAGGAATCGGTCAACTTTGATATCAGCGGCCAGTTCTTCTTTGATTTTCCGCCGGAGGGCAGTTTCCGGCGTTTCGTCTTTTTCTATTTTACCGCCGGGAAATTCCCAGTATCCTTTGAATTCTCCATAGCCCCGGCGGGCAGCAAATATTTTATGATTTTCTACAATCACCGCCGCTGCCACATGAATGGTTTTCATCAGTTTTTCCTTCGCATTTCTTTTCAAAACGGTATTTCTGTTTCACGTCCGGATATTTTTCATGGTCCACTTCCGACAGGAACATGGCCAAAGGCCGGGCGTAGATGCCGTAGTCGCCATAAAGGGCCCGGTAGACTGCCAGTTTTTCTCTTGTTTCTGTATGGGTGGCTATGGCTATAATCTGGTAGTCGTGGTTTTTGAAGTGGTGCCAGATTTCTCCGGCTTTTGGATTTTCACGCATTTGGTCTCCTTTGGGAATATAGAGATTTGAGAATTGCCAGGACGGCAGGTGACTGCAGCGTCATGCAGCCGCTCTTCCCGCTGACTGGTATTTAACCGCTTATAAGTCATTAACGTCATGTACCGAGATTCTTCACTGCGTTCAGAATGACCCGCCCGGCGGGAAGGAGCTATGTCGTTAGAAATGTCATAAACCATTCTTAACGTAGTGCAGAGAGATTTCTCGTCTCTCTTTCACTGGCTTCAAGGGAAGAGGGATTCATACCGGCTTGTGCCTCCGCTCCAAATGACAGGGCAGGCGGGAAGGATGGGTATGCAGCTCCCCTTTTCCCTTACAGCACGCCGGCGCTGTCGGTTTTGGTGATGTACTTGGCCGGGATGGGGTTATCCAAATGGTAGATGATGGTCATGGGCTGGGAGCCTTCCCATGTCATGAGGTGGGCGGGGCCCAGGAAGGTATAGGCCATGGAGGATTTGTAGGCGTCCTGTTTAGCACTTCGCACGAAAAGGAGTACGGTGGTCCCGTTGTCTCTCTGGTGGATATAGCGCTGTCCTGTTTTGGATTCCGGCGTGGTGGTACTCTGGCTCTGCCAGTGGAAGGTTTGTCTGTCTATGGAGTAGTCTTCATACAGGGTGGTATCGGAAAATTCTTTTTCCGATTTATTGAGAGTCACCAGAAATACATCGGTAGGCGCCGTGACCACATCGCTGTTTTCTGGTGTCAGGTATTTCACGCCTTCCCTGATGCTGCCGGGTTTGGCAAAGCCCAGAGCCGCAAAGAGCTGATCCCTGCTGTAGTTGCAGTATACTTCCAGAGGCGTTTGGTAAGGGAGGTCCGGCTTTTCCGGAATGATATCGATGGAGTCATACTGCCAGCGAAGGAGTGCCTTGATTTCATCGGTCAGTTCATGCTGTCCCCGAAAACGACGCACTGCGTCTTCCGGTGCCGGACAGCTCCATTTGCCGCCTTCCGGATACAGGGTGAGCTGCCACATGCGGAGATATTTTTTCTCCATCTCCGTCAGGGCAGGCGGCATGGTTTCATAACATTTCTCCATGAAGGAAATCCATTTGGGTGAGTCCATGGAAAGCACTCTTGGCAGGGCTTTCCGAAGAACTTCTTCCTCTTCGGTGACGGGAAAATCGGGAATGAGCCCGGCATCCGCCAGCAGTCTGGCAAAGGTATGTTTTTCATTATAAAAGGTATGGGGATGGATGGCGGTGGCTTTGAAAAATTCTTCCAGTGTAGGAATATGGCCGGTGGCCGAAGCCAGTTCCTTCACCATGTCCATGTAAAATTCATTTTTTCGAAGGCGGCTGTTAATATTTTCCAGTACATGGCGGGCAGCGATTTCTTCCAGCTGAATAGAGCAGCCCTTAGGTACATGGGGAAATCCATCCTGGATTTCTTTCTTGATGACCACATGGCTTTTGCCCAGAAGAGAGGCATAGCGGGAGGCAAAGTCGTACTTCCTGTTGGCCTGGGCTACAAAGTCCAGTACCGTGAGGCAGTCTTTCTCCGGGAAAAGGCGCAGGCCGCGCCCCAGCTGCTGGAGGAAAATGGTCATGGAGTTGGTAGGACGAAGGAAGAGGACTGTATTCACCGCAGGAATATCCACCCCTTCATTGAAAAGGTCCACTACGAAAATGATGGTGATGTCCCCGCTTTCCAGCTTCTGCCTGGCTTCATTTCGGACATCCTTCGGGCTGTCTGCGTCCAGGGCCAGGGCTTTGATCCCCTGTCGGTTGAAGTAGTCTGCCATAAAATGGGCATGTTTTTTAGAAACGCAGAAGCCCAGGGCTTTCACGTCTCTCATATCCGCTGTATACCGCTCCAGAGCCTGGATAATGGCACGGGCCCGCTGGCTGGCCAGGGCCCCTTCCCCGGTATATACATTTTCCAGTTCTTCTATATCATAATGGCCGCCGGTCCACTTGATATTGGAAAGACTCACGGGATCGTCGATGCCAAAGTAATGGAAGGGACAGAGCAGGCGCCGCTCAATGGCATCGGGAAGCCTGATTTCTGCCGCCATATGACCGCCGAAATAGTTCAGTATGTTCTTCCCATCCATTCGTTCCGGCGTAGCCGTAAGGCCCAGCAGGATTTTCGGATGAAACCAGGTCAATAGCTTCTGGTACCCTTTGGCCGCCACATGGTGAAATTCATCTACAATAATCATGTCATAGTAGAAGGGATCCATTTTTTCCCAGAACTTTTGGCTGTTAAAAGTCTGGATGGACATGAAAAGATGCTCACTGCGGGCGGCATGGTAATTTCCCACAGCCAGCTGTCCGAAGTTCGGATCTTTCATCACCTGGCGGAAGCAGGAAATGCTCTGTTTCAGGATTTCCTCTCTGTGGGCTATAAAAAGAAGCTTGGCATTTCCTTTGCGGCTCTGATAAAAATTCCGATAGTCAAAGGCAGAAATAGCGGTCTTCCCCGTGCCTGTTGCCGCCACCACCAGATTATACCAGTGGTTCTTCCCCAATCTTTCTGTGCGGAGGGCATCCAGCACGGCCTGCTGGTAGGGATAGGGCTCAATATCAAAGGAATAGGCAGTGTCGCTCCCCTCTTCCTTTCGTCCCCTTTCCCGGTCAATGGCCCGGCTCAGTTTATCGAAGTCAGACACCTGAAATGGCTGGAATTCATCGGAGTGCCAGTAGGTATCAAAGGTGGCTTTCATCTTGGCAATGATACCGGGCAGGTCCTGCTCAGTGACCTTCATATTCCATTCCATACCATCGGCAATGGCGGCGCGGGACAGGTTGGACGAGCCTACATAAGCCGTAGAAAATCCGCTGTCCCGATAGAACATATAGGACTTCGCATGAAGCCTAGTTTCCTTCACGTTATAGGAAATCCGAACCTCCGTATTGGGCAGCTCCGACAGCACCTTCACTGCCTTGGGATCTGTGGCACCCATGTAAGTGGTGGTCACCACTCTGAGATGGCCGCCGCCGGCGGTAAACTGGCGAAGACAGGGCAGAATGAGGGAGAGGCCGGAAAAGCGGATAAAGGAAATCAGCATATCCATGCGGTCACAGGTCATGATTTCCCGGTTCAGCTCATGAATCATAGATACATCATTCCGGGAATTGGTAAAGAGGAAGGAATTCACCAGTGATGTAGCCGGCACTTCCCATTTCTTTCTGGCAATTTTATTGGCCCGGTGCTCCAGGGATTTCAAAAGGAACTGCTCCGCCGTCACATCATGGCCATCTCCCAGATTTGCAATGCGAGACGCCAGCTTTTCTACCAGCTCATTTGTCAGTGCCAGCTCATCCTTTACGCAGTGGTCCTGATTCTCGTCGGCAATATCCTTCAGACAGAGCCGGATCAGCTTTTCCAGATAAGAGGACAAATACCCCACTGCCTCCTGGGCATCCACATCCTCCCGATCCGCCCAGATTTCCTTATCCGCCAGCGCCTTTGTCAGCTTTTTATCAAAGTCCCGGGAAATAACCTTCTCATATACGCCGTCCTTCAAATCAATGATGTCAGCCATAGGAACCCCCTTACAATTACTACCTGTATTATACCAGGGCTCGTAGAAAAAATAATGAAATATGTTTCCCTGCTTTCTATTATGCAAAAAGGCATGACAGTCACTGTCATGCCACGCAAAAAAACAGAAAAGCCTATCAGGGGAGTCTCCAGGTAAGTTC
>ULTZ01051470.1_pt1 | contig 15201 bp, 10 predicted proteins | sample 1957981 | NCBI WGS metagenome assembly ULTZ01 (sample SAMEA4835745, study PRJEB28245) | human gut metagenome | biome: gut microbiome; material: fecal sample | place: Denmark | collected 2008
ATACGATTCTTAAATCTTTTATTTACAATTCTTAAATTTTTTTAGTTGATATGATGTCTGTAATGTGGCGAAAATTTCCGCTGACCGAGTGGTCATGCACAGCAACAAGAAGCCTCCGTGAGGACCAGGCCCTCCTGCTTCGCAGGCGCCTCCCTCTAGTGCCGAGGGCGGCAAGTCCTCACGGAGGCAACCCTGTTGCTGCTGTCATTGACATCTGAGCACATCCATTAAATACATGTGATGTACTTGAACTCTGCGTAAGTCTGATTATCCGTGGGAGCCTCGCAATTCGCAGCGGGCTATTCCGCTGCTCGGCTTCACTAACTTCGGTGAGTCTGCATGGATGTTTAGTTTTTTGCGGTGCGAGGCTGTCCTGCTCGACACCATGAACCTATTACTGTAAAAGGTTGACTCAAAATGCTAAGTTTGTCCGTAAACAGGTGGGGTTTTACGGATAAGTTATTCAAAATCAACAACTTGTCCGTGAGAAGGCGGGTTTTCACGGACAAAACCCATTCCGTGAGGCAACGATTATCAGGAATAGCAGAGGTGCTCACAAAAAAATGCGGTGCGTTACGAGGAATGAGGCAAACACAGAATTGGATTGAATCGAACAACCTGCATGTCGTGATTTGGTCTATATTATTGAGAGTCAAGAGGATATAATGAGCGGCCAAATGCGGGTTATGTGAAAAAGTGGGTAACCTGGCTTTGGCTTTATCTGCTAACTGGTTGTGAATCAGCGCTTTCGTCAGCTGTGTCAATTTCAGGTTGCTCGGGTTTCTCGTAAGCGTCTCCGCTGTCTCGTCAGCTTCTTTCTTCGACTGGGGATACGCCTTGTAAAGTTCGCCGTTGATACTCTTGAACTTTTCCTCGAGCTGCGTGCGAATGGAAGAGCACAGTATGCAAAAACCCCTCGGGCTCCGGGTGGAAACCGAGGGGTATAATACAGTATGATTCTCAAATCATCATATCAATGGCTCTGCATCCATGTCTGCAGGCTGAGGAAGACCCATCAGCTTGAGGATGGTAGGAGCCACGTTGCAGAGGGCGCCGTCCTTCACGCTCTTTACTTCGTCACCGGCATTGACAACAATGAACTGAACCGGATTGAGTGAGTGGGCGGTGTTCGGAGTGCCGTCCTCATTGACAGCGTGGTCGGCATTGCCGTGATCGGCGGTAATGAGGATGACATAGTCATGCTTGATGGCCTCTGTGACAACTTTCTCGACGCAGCCGTCAATGCATCTGACAGCCTTCACGATAGCGTCATAGACACCGGTGTGGCCGATCATGTCGCCATTTGCATAGTTGAGGATGATGAGGTCTTCCTTGTCGCTGTCGATAGCCACGATAAGCTTCTCGGTTACGATAGGGGCACTCATCTCTGGCTGTAGGTCATATGTAGGAACCTTAGGAGAAGGAACCAGGATTCTGTCCTCATTCTCGAAAGGAGTCTCGCGGCCGCCATTGAAGAAGAATGTCACGTGGGCATATTTCTCGGTTTCGGCGATACGGAGCTGATGAAGACCGGCGTTCGATACGATTTCTCCGAGTGTGTCCTTCACGATTTCCTTGTCGAAGAGAATGTGCAGACCCTTGAATGCGGCATCGTACGGAGTCATGCAGCAGTAGTAGAGGTTCGGAATGACGTGCATGCCCTCTTCCGGCATATCCTGCTGGGTGAGAACGGAAGTGATTTCACGTGCGCGGTCATTGCGGAAGTTCATGAAGATGACAGCATCGCCTTCCTCTATCTTTGCGAGAGGAGCGCCTGCAGCATCTGTAACAACTATAGGTTTGATGAACTCGTCGGTGACATCTGCGTCATAAGACGCCTGGATACCTTCAGTTGCGGAGGTGAAAGCAGCACCTTTGCCTTCAGTGAGAAGGTCATAAGCCTCTTTTACACGTGCCCATCTCTTGTCACGGTCCATTGCATAGAAACGGCCGCAGACCGTGGCAACTTTTCCGGTGCTCTCTACCATGTGCTTCTCGAGATCAGCCACGAAGCCCTTTCCGCTGTGCGGGTCTGTGTCACGGCCGTCCATGAAGCAGTGTACATAGACATTCTCCAGGCCATATTCTTTGGCAACGTTCAGGAACTCGTAGTAATGGTCGAGTGAGCTGTGCACGCCGCCGGTAGAGCAGAGACCCATCAGGTGAAGTTTCTTGCCGCTCTCTTTTACATAATCATATACGCCCTTGACTTCTGCACGGCTGAGAAGCTTGTGGTCACGGCAGGTCTTATTGATTTTCATAAGATCCTGATATACAACGCGTCCGGCACCGAGATTCATGTGGCCTACCTCAGAATTGCCCATCTGTCCGTCAGGAAGACCGACAGCCTCGCCGCAAGTGAGAAGGTGGCTCATAGGATATTTGGCTCTGAGAGAGTCAATGAAAGGTGTTCCGGCTGTGTAGATGGCGTTCGAGTGGTCATGCTTGCCCTCGCCCCAGCCATCAAGAATCATAAGAAGAACTTTTCTATTCATATCTGTTACTATTTGTTTTCCGCGCGCAAAGATACAAAATCCCTACCTCTTTTTGTGCTAATCATAATGTTTTATTTAATTTTGCATATTGGAATTTAAACAGATAAGAGAATATGGCATTCGACAGACGAAAACGCAGCGGCGGAAAACGCGAAGATTCAAGAAGAGACGGAGGAAAAGGACGTATGTCCGGTCGTAGAGGCGACGCTTCCGGAAAAATGAGCAGAAAAGATAATGAAAAGCCTCTGAAGGAATGCCCTGACTATACGGGAACTGTCCAGATGACCAGGGACGGATTCGTTTTTGTCAAGGTCGAAGGAATGGAGGATGACATATTTGTCCGCAACGGAAAGACCAAGGGCGCATTGAACGGTGATACCGTGAAAGTGGCCGTAACCAAGGAGAAGACAGACAGCAAACGTCAGGAAGGCGTAGTCATCTGCGTCCTGGAGAGGTCCAGAAAGCCGTTTGTGGGAGTCCTCCACGTAGTCGGCAACCAGGCATGGGTCCTCATGCAGAGCCGTGTAATGCCATATGACATCAGCATTGACATAACTGACGAAAAAGGTCGTCCGCTTATGCGGCGAAAAGGCGCCGTCTCGGAGACGGGATATCTCAAGTCTCTGGGCAACAAGGAGTTTGCTGTGTCGGGAGTTACCGAAACGGTGGATGGAAAAGACTGCGAACTTAAGGTCCACACCGGACTTAAGGTGGCGGCGCTTGTGGACAGTTGGGACAGAGGAGAGCCGAATCCGCATGGCTATATCGTGGATGTCTTGGGCGAGCCTGGTGAGAATGATACTGAAATGCACTCGATTCTGGCCGAATACGGATTGCCTTACAGGTTCGAAGCGGAAGTGGAGAACGCTGCAGACGGCATCTCAGATAAAATCACGGCGAAGGACCTCAAGGGCAGAAAGGATTTCAGAAAGACATTGACCTTTACCATCGACCCTGAGGATGCGAAGGACTTCGATGATGCGCTTTCATTCAAGAAACTGGACAATGGAAACTACGAGGTCGGTGTACATATTGCCGATGTTTCGTATTATGTCACTCCGGGGTCTGTCGTGGACAAGGAGGCCCAGTCGAGAGGCACATCGGTGTATCTGGTGGACAGGACAGTCCCGATGCTTCCGGAAAAACTTTCCAACAAACTCTGTTCGCTCAGGCCTAATGAAGATAAGCTCACTTTCTCGGCGGTGTTCGAGATCTCGCCTCTTGCCAAGATTGTAAGCCACTGGTTCGGAAGGACAGTCATTCGCTCTGATTACAGATTCGCTTATGAGACTGCCCAGCAGATTATCGACAATGGTGAGGAATCCTACAATATGGAACTCAGGGGCGGTACAGACGGTATTCATTCTGTAGTCAAGGACCCTATTCTGGAGGCTTCACCTGAAGCTGCGGCTCGTCGCGCGAAGACTGAGGCAATGATGGGCGCAGGCGTGTATGAAGGCTGCCTGATTCCACGTGAACTGAAAGAGGCGATCCTGACATTGCACAAGATCGCGTCGATTCTCCGCAAACGCAGATTCGCTTCCGGTGCCATCAGTTTCGAGCGGCCGGAAATGAAGGTGGAAGTGGACGAAAAGGGCCGCCCTGTAAGAGTATATCAGAAAATTTCCAAGGAGGCCAACTGGCTTATCGAGGAGTTTATGCTTCTGGCAAACCGCTCTGTGGCTGAGTTTATCGCCACGGACGGCAAGATGAACGGCACGGCCAAGAAGAATGCCAAGACATTTGTGTATCGTATCCACGATGTGCCTAATCCGGATAAAGTGAATGGCCTGAGAGATTTCGCGGGCAATTTCGGATACAAGATGGAGGACGCCGACGACGGCAGGAAACTCGCAAAAGCATTGAACACGCTCTTGGCTGAGGCCAAGGACAAGCCGGAGTTTGCTGCGATAGAAATGCTTGCGCTCAGGTCAATGGCGAAGGCTTGCTACAGCACCGACAATATCGGGCATTATGGCCTTGCATTCAAGTTCTACACTCATTTCACATCGCCTATCAGACGTTACCCTGACACGATGGTGCACAGGCTGCTCGCGATGTATCTGGACGGAGCCGATTCACAGAACAAGGCTTATTATGAGGAACAGTGCAAGCATGCATCTGAACGTGAAGTAGTTGCAGCAGAAGCCGAGCGCGCCAGCACGAAGTACAAGCTCGTGGAATTTATGCAGGACAAGGTGGGCGGAGAATATGAAGGACATATTTCAGGACTTACCGAGTGGGGAATGTACGTGGAGATAGAGCCGACAAAGATAGAAGGTATGGTTGCGCTGCGAGACATCCAGTCTGATTTCTTCGAGTTCGACCAGGACCATTACCGGATAGTCGGAAAACGTACCAAAGTCGTTTACAGCCTCGGTGATCCTGTAAAAATACGCGTGAAAGCTACTAATCTGGACCAGAAGCTGCTGGATTATGAACTGGTTGAGACCGGAAATGAGCGCAGAGAGGACTCTGTTCCGGATATTCCGGGCCAATATGAAGAACGTCGTCCTGCGGCAAAGGTCTTCGACAGCACTTCCAGAAAGAAAGCCGCTCCTGGAGAAGGAGACAAAGCCGCACGGAAAGCTAAGGTAAAACAGGCCATAAAGAGGTCCAAGTCCGTTTCCAAAAAGAAATCCTGAGATGGGTAAGGGAATTGACAACCTGCGCTATCGGGAGATGGAAGTCGAGGACGGGAAATGCCCGGATTGTTGCCGGGCGTTTTCCTTGTTTAATATTTGATGCGGGGTTTTGTCAATGCCTCCCGCAGCTGATTGTCATATCTCAGACGCACTTGCACGCCTGCTTCCTGATAATAATATCTCGTAGCGATTTCCTCCTCTATGAACGGAATTATTTCCTGTTTCTTGAGAAGAAGGAACTGTTCTTTCTCTATGTCCAGTTTTTTCGCGAGCGCATCCAGCTCATCCTTCATTGTCCCAGCCATTCCATCCTTTTCAAGCTCCTTCTTCATCTGGTCGTACAATATCTTGGCTCCTGACCTGTAGTCGAAATCCTGTCCCTTTGCGTACTGGATAAAGTCCTCATAATCAGCGTCTGAGAAATGGAAATCTTCCGGAGACGGGATGCTCTCGTGCTTCTTCACGTACTCCAGAGAATATCTGTCAATGATGCCGTTGAGGACCAGCGAATACACCAGACGGCTGTACTGTCTCTCTGTCAATGTGTCGTCAGGCATGATGCCGCCGCCGTCGCGGACCGGGCGTCCGTGCGCAGTGAAAAACTGATGTGTCAATGAATCCGGAATATGGCCCACGCTGCCGTCGGATTTGCGGTGGCTGTAGTCAATGGCCTGAATGCATCGTCCGCTCGGAGTGTAATACTTGGCCGTAGTTATTTTCAGCTGTCCGTTATAAGGTAGCGGGCGGATGCTCTGCACAAGTCCCTTGCCGAATGTCCTCGAGCCCATTACAGTGGCCCTGTCCATATCCTGGAACGCTCCGGACACGATTTCTGCAGATGAAGCAGTGCCAGAGTCCACCAGGACGATTATCGGAATCTGCGTGTCCACCGGTTCCGTCAATGTGCGGTATTCATCTTTGGTCACGTTTCCGTTGCCCTTGGAAGTGACGACGAGGGAACCTTTCGGGACAAAGAGCGAGACAATGTTCACCGCCTCCTGGAGCAGACCGCCGCCATTGCCGCGAAGGTCCAGCACCAGCTGTTTCATTCCCTGCTTTTTCAGATGGAAATACGCATTGCGCACATCTCCTGATACATTTTCCGTGAAACCGGTCTGGAGAATATAACCGGTCGTATCATTGATCATACCGGCGTATTCCACGTCCGGAAGGTGGATTCTTTCACGGGTGACAGTGACCTTGACGGTGTCCCCGGCCTTCCACGACTCGCCGCCGCGGAGCTTTTTCACGTCGAAAACGACAGATGTACCTGGCTTTCCCTTCATCTTGGAAGTGGACTCGCCTGCATCCAGCCCGATGACGGACAGCCCGTCTATCGCCGTGATTTCATCTCCGCATTTCAGCCCAGCCTTGCTTGCAGGGGAGTTTTTGTATGGTTCATTGACGACAATGTTGCTCTCCTTCGTAGGCTTGTAGATGATGGCTCCGATACCACCGTAGGTTTTGCCGATCATGAATTCGAAATCGTCATTGTCCTCCTCCGGAACATAGATGGTATAAGGATCGAGCGACTCGAGCATCGCATTGATGCCGGCCTTCTCAATTCTGTCAATAGGAAGAGAATCGACGTATGATTTGTTCAGTTCTTTGAGGATAGCGTTCTGGATTTCAACCCATTGCCCCAATTTGAAACTCTTTGACTGCCCGAAAGAAGGGGCTGCAGATATGACCAATGCTGCGATTGCAGCTATCAATTCAGTGCGTTTCATTATAAATGAATTATTTTGTTGCAACTGACAAAGATAGCAATCTATTTTGATTTCCTTTTGTGATTGTCCGTGAAATTGATACCTTTGCACCCGAATATATAAGGTAAAATTAAAGCAGTATGACGATTATTTTTGCAACGGGCAATAGCTGTAAACTGCGTGAAGCATCAGAAATTTTAGGTGGGGGCTTTGAGCTCGTTACCCCGGCCTCAAAGGGGATTACGGAAGATATCCCTGAAACCGGCACGACTCTGCGTGCCAATTCTTTACAGAAGGCGCAATACATCTTCGATCACACTTCAGGTGCGGATTGTTTTGCGGATGATACCGGACTCGAGGTGGACATTCTCGGAGGTGCTCCGGGAGTCTATTCGGCCAGATATGCCGGTCCGGACAAGAGTTTCAGCGCCAACATTGACAAACTCCTCGATGAGATGGCCAGAAAAGAGTATGAGGCATCTGTTGCCAGGGAATATGGCATCGCTACGCCCAAGGCCACGAGAAGAGCAAGGTTCAAGACCGTGATAACCCTGATTCTGAATGGCCAGAAGCACTTTTTCGAGGGCGCTATGGAGGGCAGGATCTCTTACGAGAGGGTAGGAAACGGAGGCTTCGGCTATGATCCGGTTTTCATTGCCGACGATTATCCTGACGTGACGGTGGCCGAACTTACAGATGACCAGAAAAACGCGATTTCCCACAGAGGAAAGGCGTTGAGGTCAATGGCACAGTGGCTTCAGGAGCACTCGGCCAAGTAGCCCTACCGGTGACAATGCCATGGATGAGCAGGTTATAATACTGAATTACACGAAGATACGGGACAATTCCATAGTTGTCCATACATTGAGCCGGACTTATGGCCGCAAGAGTTTTCTGGTCAGAACCGGAGCGAAGGCCAAGATGGCATTCTATCTTCCGCTCAATATCCTGGAACTTTCCGTCACTGAAAACCCCAAATCGGATTTATGGTATGCCAGCCCCGTGGCGGCGAAATATCCTCTGCTCGGAATCAGGAACAATGTATTCAAGAATGCAATATCCCTGTTCATGGCGGAGGTGATTTACCGTACAGTAAAGGACGGGGCGGCAGAGGACGGCCTGTATGAATGGTGTGAGCATCAGATACTGACCTTGGATGCCCTGCAGTCGGATTTCAGCAATTTCCACATCTATTTTCTGCTGGAGTTCTGCATTGCCCTCGGCTTCCGTCCGGAAGTGGCTGATCTGCTGCCTTTTACTGATGAGAACCAGGCTGTTGTGGCTCAGTTCATGCGTTCTGACCTGGCTTCGGCAATGCTGATTCCGCTCACCGGCCGCGTCCGTGGCGACATTGCCTCATCCATAATCCGCTACTTGGAATTCCACACCGAATCCGCCATCAACATCCGCTCCCTGCAGGTCCTCCACGAACTGTTTTCATAACTCGGCGGGCTGCAGCGGACAATACCAAATAATAGTTAAATCCATAGGCGCACAATCCCAACAATTAGGGATTGTGCGCTCGTTTTGTCCATAATAACTTTGCAGGCGAATCAGGCAAATTACTTGACAATGGACAAAATAATCTTATCGACATTGACGGCGCTGCTGGCGACCGGTTTTACCGTGTCAGCCCAGGAGAGGACTGACAATGCTCTGAGTCGTCTTTCAGTGGGAGGATATGGTGAGGCTGTGATGTCACGCAACTTCTACAGTCAGCATTTCAACCGTTACCGTGATCCGCTTACCTACAAAGATGACAAATCTCACGGCCGGTTCGACCTTCCGCACGTCACATTGAATCTCGGATATGACTTTGGAAGGGGCTGGACAATGGGGATGGAAATCGAATTTGAACATGGAGGTACCGAATCGGCTGTAGAGATCGATGCAGATGAAAGCGGAGAGTATGAGGCAGAGACTGAAAAGGGCGGAGAAGTCGCTCTCGAGCAGTTCTGGATCAACAAGGCCTTCTCGGGCGGTCGGTTCAATGTGAAGGCGGGAGAACTGATAATCCCTGTAGGAGAGATAAACCAGCATCATCTTCCGAACGAATTCTTCTCTGTATATCGTTCCGAGGGAGAAGCCAAGTTGCTCCCGAACACGTGGCACCAGGTAGGACTGTCCCTATGGGGAAGCCTTCCGCAGTGGCGTTACGAAGCTATCTTTACCTCAGGTCTGGATGCGGAAAGATTCGGACACGACTGTTTTGTCCACTATGGTGCGACAAGTCCATATGAGTATAAACTGGCCAATGTCTATGCAGGTGCCGCCAGAATCGACAATTATTCCGTGAAGGGGCTTCGTCTGAGTCTGAGCGGATACTATGGATATACTTTCAGAAACACTGAACGGAAGGCCGGTGCTTCATATGATGACTGTCACGGTGCATTGGCCATAGGCAGTTTCGGATTTGAACTGAACAGATGGAATCTCATCGTCAGGGGCAATGCCACTTATGCCAATCTCTCTGATGCCGAGCGTATTACGGCCTTTTGCAACGCGTATCCGAAGCATACTCAGCAGGATGGTTCACCTTCCAAGCATTCGCCTATCGGCAGCAGTGCATATTCATTCGGCGGTGAAGCCGGATATGATGTGTTCAGCATTTTCGACGCCCTCAGGCAAAAGCAGAAACTTTATGTTTTCGGCCGATATGAGGATTACAACACATATGCGACAGGAAACAAGAAAGTCGCCTATACGTATGATCACGTGAAGCGTATGTCATTCGGTATCAATTACAAACCTATACCTCAGATTATAGTGAAAGCGGAATGGGCGAAAAGATATCTGGATTCGGCATATAATGACGAACCGTCCATTTCGCTCGGCGTCATGTTCGTGGGCTGGTTCAACAGAAAATAAATCCAAACAAATATGAAAAAGATTATCAATTATTCTTTGATTGCTCTTTGCGCAGTCGCAATCAGTGCGACAAGTTGTGAGTCCTCTCACGAGAAGAGCGAAGCTCTCACCATTCTTGAGAGCAAATTCAAAGCCACAAACACGGATTTTGTGGAAAAGACAGTCAAACCTACCTATCGTGCGCTTGCTGACAATGACAAGAAACTGGTAGAGCAGCTCAGCGCCCTCAAGACAGATGCTGATGTCCAGAAAGCCTGTGACCTATGGAAAGTTGCACGTCAGGATTGGGAGTGGTCGGAAGCATTTCTGTTCGGCCCTGCCGGAGACTACGGCATTGACCCTCATACTGATACCTGGCCTTTCGACAGGACTCAGTTTGACAAATACATGGCCAAATTCCATCCGGCAACTGATGAGTCGGATGCGGCCATCATTGATGATGCCATCGCTAACGGACAGAACCTCACTGGTTTCCATGCTGTAGAGTACCTTATATTCCGCGATGGAAATGCGCGCAAGTTGGCAGATATGACTGCAGATGAAATCTATTTTGCCAAAGGAGCTGCTCAGGATTTGTATCTCAGTTCATTGAAACTGGTCTCTGCCTGGGGCGGGGAAGTGTCTGCTGATGAGCAGAAACTCCTTGATGAAGTAAAATTCGAGTCCAAGGATTACGGCGCAGATTTCAAGAATGCCGGCAATGCGGGCTCAAGTTATTCTACCATCGTTCTTGCAACCCGTCAGATCATTGCCGGAGCAAACGACATCATCGGCGAGGTGAGAGATTCCAAAATCGGGTCCCCTGCTACAGGAGAAGATGTAAATTACATTGAATCTCCTCATGCACACAACTCCATCCAGGATTTCTATGACAATATCATGTCTTGTAAACATACCCTCTACGGAGCATTGACAGTATCTGGAACAGAGCCTTTGGCCAACTCCCTCATCGGCGTATGTCTCGACGTTAAGGAATTCGAGGCTGCGGCAGAGAATGTAAAGACCAATATGGAGGCCGCGCTCAAGGCTATTGCCAATATGAAGAAGCCTTTTGTGCAGAATTACACTCACCAATCAGCAAAAGATGCGATGACGGCATTGGATGGCCTGGAAAAATCGCTCAATGCACTTGATGAACTTATAGCATCTTATGAATAAGAATATGAAAACATATAAGACAGCGGTCCTTGTGGCCGCTTCAATGCTTCTTGCTGGATGTAGCGATGCCTATAAAGGAACTGAACTCGGTCCTGGCAAGACTGCCGACAATCCGGATGAATACTATGCCGGAGGAAAACTGGGTACTACGGCTCTTGTCAATGCCTATGCATATCAGCAGCCGACTCAAGCTGTCGAGAATGCAGGTCTGGATATGGAGTTCCAGAATGGTGAAACCCTTTTCGAAAGGGATTTCAATTACAATACCGAGGGGGCATTTACCGGGCTCGGACCTCTGGCTGTCCGTGTGGGCTGCCTGTATTGCCATCCTAATTACGGACATGGAAAGCGCCAGGACCGCTACCGTGCAAGAGATATGGGCAACGGTTATCTTCTCGTCGTTTACGACAAGAAAACCGATTCCTATGTGATGTCTCTTGCCGGAATGCCTCAGACGATAGCTCAGGAACCGTTCAAGGCCCTGATTGATGAAACCAAGATTAAGATCAAATGGGAACCGTATGTGGATGAATGGGGTAACAAGTTCGACGATGGAGAGACATACAGCCTTATTTATCCGGAAGTCAAGATTCCTGCGGATGCTTATTATGCCCCGATGGTGGTCAAACGCGACGGACAGATGGTTACCATTCCGGCCTCACAGATTCCTGATGAGATAGGAGTGCTGCTGGAATCCACTATCGGAATCTACGGCACAGGTCTGGTGGATGCTATCCCGGAAGAGGAGATAACCGCCCAGTGGGAGTCTGAAAGCAAGTATTTCAATTCCATCGGCAAATCAGAAGCGCTGAATCCGGCATATTGGGACCAGGCCGGAAACAAGTGGGCGAGCCTGTATGTGAACAAGAGTGGTGACAAGAAATCCTACGTGCGCCGTTATACTTATGGCCTTACACGTGGCCCTGTCCTGGACGGACCCGGCGCAAATGCCATCTGGAACATCACCAATGTGACGCGCTCTGACCGCCGTTATCATTATCTTGACCTCGCAGGTGTATATTATGCACAAACGGCAATGAACGACAAGGATGTCCAGGACGGCTTTCCTGAATTCATAGCCAAAGTGGATCCGGACAAGAAACATCCTGAATGGCACACCGATGACGTCGCTCAGAATATTTATAACTATCTGACCAGTAAGACGCTCGATCCTGAAATGTCAGACAGGCAGTTTAAAAATCTGATGGTATGGCACCGTGGTCTGGCAGTACCTGCAGCGCGTAACGTAAACACCGAAAAGTTCAAGGAAGGCAAGCGTCTCTTTACCGAAATGCATTGCTCCGAATGCCATCGTCCGTCATGGACGACAGGTGAAGACAATATCCAGGACCCGAATATGATGTGTTCAAATGAGGACATGCCACGCTATCCGAACCAGACTATCTGGCCTTATTCCGATTTCGTTCAGCACCGTCTTCATATGAAGAATAACATACGTACAGGCTGGTGCCGCACCACACCGCTTTGGGGACGTGGATTGAGCAAACTCTGTACAGGAGCGGAAGACAGACTCCATGACTGTCGTGCAAGAAATACCTTGGAGGCAATAATGTGGCACGGAAGCGCGCAGAGTGATGCACGCAACTCTATTGAGAACTTCCGTAAACTGACTAAAGAACAGCGAGATGCAGTCATCTTCTTCTGTGAATCCATCTAAGCGCTACATATTAAATTCTACGGTCATAGTTGCCGCTGTCCTGATTCTGATTATGGCAGCGGCGACTTGCATTGAGAATGTGCGCGGCTCCGGGTTCGTTGCGGAATATGTCTATGGCTCATGGTGGTTCGTCCTGCTCTGGGCGATATTCTCAGGCCTCGGCATCGCATTGATAATCAAGACGAAACTGTATCGGAGACTGCCTGTCTTCCTGCTGCATGTCTCGTTTGTCGTGATTCTCTGCGGAGCGCTTGTGTCATATCTTACCTCGGAGAGGGGCGAGGTGCATCTGCGCAAGGATGAGCCTGTAACTCAGTACGACAACTCTTCAGGTGTCAGGACAGACCTCGGCTTTGCATTGACACTTAAGGACTTTGAGATCAGATACTATCCAGGAACAGACTCGCCTTCCGACTATGTCTCTCATGTTCTCACGGAAGGGGAGGACTTGGCGGTGTCCATGAATCATATCGGAACGCATAAGCACTTCAGGTTTACTCAAGCGGGCTACGACAGCGATATGGGCGGAGTCCGTCTCGGGGTGTTGTACGACCCGTGGGGAATAACATTGACCTATGCGGGCTATGTTCTCCTGCTGCTCTCCATCATTCTGGTGCTGGTTTCGCGCTCTTCCTCCATCCGGACATGGTACCGCAAGGCTCTCGCCGTCGCCTCTGCCCTGGTTTTCGCCTTTCAGGTCAATGCAGGGGCTGCCAATGCACAGTCTTCCGCCTGTCCCGTTCCTGATAGGGTGATTGTAGATGACTTTTCACGTATCTGTGTTCTGTATCACGGCCGCGTATGCCCCGTCAGCACAGTTGCCGATGATTTTGTCACCAAACTTTCCGGAAAATCTGCCTGGAATGGTTATTCAGCAATGGAAATCTTCGCAGGATGGACATTCAATCCTATGGAATGGGAGAAGGCAGAGATTTTTGCGATTAAAGACAAGGTGGCCCGCAAGATGCTGGGAATCAATGGAAAGTGGGCTTCATATGATGACTTCTGGACTCAGGAAGGGGAATATAAGCTCAAGACTCCTCTAAATGACGCTTGGCGGGATGGAAACCAGTTGATGGTCAAGCATCTGCGTGATGCGGATGAAAAATTCAACATTATCAGGATGTTCTACAACGGAGAACTGCTCAAGATGTATCCATATAGAAATGCGGACGGACAGCTCAATTGGCTTTCTCCTGGACAGAGAACAGTGGAAGTTTCACTGCCGGAAGGAGAGTGGATGTTTGTGAGGAAGTCAATGGACTATATCAGTGAATGTGTTGCGTCGGGCGATAATGGACGTGCTTCGATGCTGTTAGGTAAAATCGTCGATTATCAGCGGCTTAAAGCTGGCGAGGCAATTCCTTCCGAATGTCGTGTCCATACGGAGCAGATTTATGGTACGCTAAGTTCGCAGCGCTTTCCTGTAATGATCTACTTGACCGTGGCGCTTGTCCTGGCAGTATTGTATGTATCTGGATTGTGGGGGAGAGTATGCTCTTGGGGCGGAGCGGTATTGGCATTGACAATGCTCATCCATATCTCGGTTCTGCTGGCTTTGCGCTGGATTGTTTCCGGGCACGCGCCGCTTTCCAACGGTTTCGAGACGATGCAGTTCCTTTCCTGGTCTGTGCTTGTGGTGACCATCCTTACTTGTCGGAAATTCCGTATCATACTGAATTTCGGGCCGTTGCTCGCTTCGTTTGCTCTGCTCGTGGCAATGATAGGTAGCGGAAATCCTCAGATTACCCAGCTCATGCCGGTATTGCAGTCGCCGCTTCTGTCAGTTCATGTGATGGTGCTGATGTTCTCTTATGCGCTTTTTGGCCTGATTGCTTTGATCAGTTTTCAGGGGACGCTCCTATGTGTCCGTTCAGAAACGGAAAAGGCCGGAGCACTTGCGGCATTGTCACATCTGCTATTGTATCCGGCCGTGTTCCTGCTATGTATAGGTATATTTATCGGTGCCGTCTGGGCCAATGTCTCTTGGGGACGTTACTGGAGCTGGGATCCGAAAGAGGTCTGGGCTCTTATCACGATGCTGGTTTATGCAGCGCCGCTCCACTTTACCTCACTCAAGAAATTCCAGTCGCCGAAATTTTTCCATTTATATTGCCTGTTGGCCTTCCTGAGCGTACTGATTACGTATTTCGGGGTCAATTTCTTGCTGGGAGGAATGCACAGTTATGCGTAGGGTTCGTTGAAGCCAATATGATATTGCCAGCCGAAAACCGCTGGTTGGCTGAATAATTTTTTAAAGTAGAGCGACCGATACTAACTTTGCCGATGCCAATGATAGGTTTCATTTGGACGCGTTTGCAGTGAAATGACAAGTTTGGCACGATAAATGCAAATAGTCGGTCAAGTGAATAATATTATTGGTTGGTTATTATAATGGTTAGTTAGTAGTGTTTAGTTATGGTATCGCGTTGTACTGCCAGATGTGAGATCTCGCCAAAACGCAGATACGAATCTACAGAAGCCCGTTCAGATTCCTGAACGGGCTTCTCGTTTGATATCTCTTATCGCCGAATTACAATCTTCGAAACTGTCGTCAGTTGCGACAAAAATAAAAAACACCGCGGCGGATGTGCTGCGGTGTTTTTGGTGGGAGCAGAGGGAGTCGAACCCCCGACCCTCTGCTTGTA
>ULTZ01036726.1_pt1 | contig 15140 bp, 9 predicted proteins | sample 1957981 | NCBI WGS metagenome assembly ULTZ01 (sample SAMEA4835745, study PRJEB28245) | human gut metagenome | biome: gut microbiome; material: fecal sample | place: Denmark | collected 2008
CCCGCGCCGAAAGTCGCCGTTTCCCGCGTATTTCAAGGGTTTTCCCGCCGTCTCCCCCCTCATCCCGCCCTATCCCGCATTTCTCAAATATCCTGTCTCCCCACAGAAAAGGATGAAAAACCTTGCCAGATAACCGAAAACCCTTGATATACGGGGCTTTTCCGGTTTGTCGTAATTATACCGTAAGGGCACACCTACGCCACACGCTGCATCGAGCAGAATGTGGATGTCAAAAGCGTCAGCGAGATGCTGGGTCACAGCGATGTGCGGATCACGCTGCAAACCTATGTCCATGTCTCCCTGCGGCATAAGCAGCAGGCGGTACAGAGCATCTGCTTCCTGCCGATTTGCAGTGGGGACTTTGCGCCGTCAGAAATTCCGTCAGGCAAAGCAAAAGCCGCCGCACGACATGGCGCGGCGGCGCAGGTTTCCTGAATGATGCTGATTTACGAAAAAGTTACGCCGTCCACGCAACAGAATACCCAAAAAGCAGCAGGTGCGCAATCCGCGCACCTGCCGCTTTTCAATCGCGTGACAAATTTCATAGGATATGCTATACTATCCCCATCACCACCAAGGAGGACGTATCATGCGTATCAACTGGTTCAAGGACGAAAATCACCTGGTCTATATCAACGGCGCGACACAGCTGGCAGAGCTGGAACGGACGCTGCACTTCCCCGGACTGGAGGAGGCGGCCAACGAGCTGCGGCAGCACCCCACAGCGGAGGGCTTTACCATCAAGGGGCCCAAGCGCACCAGCGGACGGCTGTTCGTGCCTGATCTGACCTTCGGCGAGCACATCGAGATGGGCGAAAACATCTTCTTCTATATGGGTGAGATGCAGGAGTGCTACGTCATCTACTGGCCGGACGCACCGGTGGCAAAGTGAGGCGGCATCCCACATGACTTTCCTGCAAAAGCATCACGGGCAGATGTCCGATTCCATGCTGACAGCCTTTTTCATCATCCTATCCGGCGGCCTGCAGGACGCCTATACCTATTGCTGCCGGGGCAAGGTGTTTGCCAACGCCCAGACTGGCAATATCGTGCTGCTGAGTACGCATCTATTCGAGGGAGACTGGGGACAGGCGCTGCGCTACTTAGTCCCCGTGCTGGCGTTCCTGCTGGGTATCTACATCGCGGAGTGCGTCCACCGGCACTTCAAGCGGATGGAGAAGGTACACTGGCGGCAGCTCATCATTCTGGCGGAGATCGTACTGCTGGCGGCGGTGGGCTTCCTGCCGGAAACGCTGAACACCACTGCCAACGCCGTGGTGTCCTTCGTGTGCGCCATGCAGGTGCAGACCTTCCGCAAGGTGCGGGGCCACGCCTACGCCAGCACCATGTGCATCGGCAATATGCGCAGCGGTACGGAGGCGCTGTGCGCCTACTTCCATACGAGGGATAAGGAAATACTCCACAAGGCGCTGACGTATTTCGGCGTGGTGCTGCTGTTCGCGCTGGGCGCGGGTATCGGCAGCATAGCCACCCTCCATTGGGGCGCGGGGACGATCTGGCTGTCCTGCGGCCTGCTGACCGTCAGCTTCCTCATCATGTTCATCCACGACGAGGAACAGAAGCTGAACGAATAAAAACAACACCGGCGGCGTTACCCACACGCTGCCGGTGCTGCTTTGAGGTGGTGTTCCTCATGGAAAAGAAAAGTAAAAGTATGGTTGGCTGAACCATGTCCTTATCATAGCAGGTTGAACAAGTTTCGTGAAGCGCATCTTTGTTCTTGAAAACATGAGGACTTGTATAGTATAATGCTCCTCGAAATGAGGTGCGCCATGAGTATTTCCAAATATCAGGTCTTTCTGAAAACGGTCTCCTGCGGCAGCTTCTCCAAGGCGGCGGAGGCCATGAACTTCACCCAGTCCGGCATCAGCCACGCCATCAACTCGCTGGAAAACGAGCTGGGCGTGAAGCTGTTGAGCCGCAACCGCGGCGGCGTGGTGCTGACGGCGGACGGACGGGCGGTGCTGCCCAAGATCGAAAAGCTGTGCGCCGCCCACCACTCCCTGATGCAGACGGTGGAGGGGCTGAAGGACATGGACAGCGGCCTTGTGAAGATCGCCACCTTCTCCAGCGTATCTGCCCAGTGGCTGCCCCGCATCCTCAAGAGCTTCGGGAAGGTATATCCTAACATCGAGTTTGAAGTAGTTACCGGCGACTTCTACGATCAGATCGAGGGCTGGATCGTCAACGGAACAGTGGACTGCGGCTTTCTGCGGCTGCCGTCGGTGAAGCGCTTGCAGACCTATGCTCTGCACCGTGATGAATTGCAGGTCATCGTCCCCTGCGACCACCCCTACGCCGACCGCGACCCGTTCCCTGTGTCGGCGCTGGCGGAGGAGCCCTTCATTCAACTGGAGGAGGGCGACGACTACGAGATCATGGCGGCCTTTGACGAGATGGGCATCCGCCCCAACGTGAAGTACATCGCCCGGGAGGATCGGACCATCCTCGCCATGGTGTCGGAGGGGTTGGGCATCAGCCTGCTGCCGGAGCTGATGGTGCGCCACAGCCCCACGCCCATCAAGGTCTGCCATGCGCCCCTGCATTTCTACCGTACCATCGGCATCGGTGTCAAGGACAAGAAGGCACTTTCCAACTCCACCCGTCTGTTCGTGGACTATGTGCGGACGTGGGTGGCGGAAAACGGGAATACATAAACGTTCAACTTCCGCTAAAAAAGCATGAGAACACGTCATGTAATACAGACAAGAACGCAGTCCTCATAAGGCTTCGCGGGAACGAACAAACGACGCCGCAAAAATGTATCCTTCCGCGAAACAAATACCCTCTTGCAAAACGGCGGGGTGTTCATCATAATAGCACCCGTAGCCCCCGAAAAGTGAATAGGCTTATCGGTCTGAAACGCTGCGGCGTTTCGGTGAAAGTTGGAATGTGGGTCAAAGTCCCCGCGAACAGGTCACTGTGAGGCTCCTCTGAGGCAGGAGATAAGTCAGGTCGCGCCGGTAAGCGTCACAATGCACACGCCTGAAACCGAGCTGCATGAACGGGGGCTTCGCGCCCGTTTACACGAGAGAAGCGTCGGCATTTGCCGGCGCTTTTTGCATGAAGTCAGGGCACCTATGGGGGACGGAAAGGTGCTTGAAAAAATGGGAGAACGGAGGAAATACGTCCGCAGGGACGCCACGGTGGAACGGCTATCCGCTATCTTTTTAGAGGATATGGTTGGGAGCGTAAAGCCGTCCACGCTGGCGTGCTACCGCCGCAACATCCAATGCCACATCCTGCCGGCGCTGGGCGAGTGCGTGGCGGCGGAACTGACGGCGGCGGAGATCAACGACTACATCCAGCAGTTACAGGAGGACTATTCGCCCAAGCTGGTGCGAGAAATCGGTGGCCTTCTGCTGCGGATCGTGGGCATGGCCGGTGTGGGCTACGGCGAGGATGTGACGCTGCCGAAGGTGCGGCAGAAGGCCGTGGAGGTATTCACCGAACCGGAGCTGAAGCAGATGGGACAGGTTATCCTGCGCCGTCCGGACAGGACGGGACTGGGGGTGCTGCTGACAGCCTACACCGGATTGCGGCTGGGCGAGCTGTGCGGCCTGCAATGGCAGGACGTGGACGTCGGCGCGGGACTGCTGCACATCCAGCGGACGGTGGAGCGCATCGCGCAGATAGGCGGCGGGACGTGCCTGACGGTGCAGCCACCGAAAACGGAAAATTCCGAACGCTGGATACCCATTCCGAAAGAGATGCTGCGGATGCTGAAGCCAGAGACAAAGCAGCCGGACAGCTACCTGCTGACCGGCGGGGAGATCGTCCCTGACCCGCGGGCGATGCAATACCGCTATAAGGTGTTGTTGGAGCGCTGCGGTGTGCGGTATCGGAATTTCCATTGCCTGCGGCACAGCTACGCCACGCGGTGTGTGGAGCGGGGGGTGGACGTGAAAAGCGTCAGTGAGCTGCTGGGCCACGCCGATGTCCGCACCACACTGCGGCTGTACGTCCACTCGTCCATGGACTATAAGCGCAAGGCCGTGGAGGGGATAGGATTTCTGAAGGGGATAACGTAAAAAGGACGCCGAAAGGCGTCCTTTTTCTATCTAAAAAATGGCATAAAAATTTTCGCAAAGTATATTCCTTTGCGAAAACACCTCGAAAATGACCGTATACCAGTATATCCCAGCCTTTTCGACTTGTCAATATGGACTTGCGAAATGCAACATATTTTGCCCATGTGTTCCGGAAGCCTTGCGCGACAACGTCTCCCAGCATTTTTCGCAAAGGAATATACTTTGCGAAAAAACCGAAAAAATATTTAGAACCATTATAACAAAAATCTGGAAAAATTTTATAGCATTTGAGTTCTGTGACGTCGTGTGGCTGCGTGTTGTAAAGACGGATCTCCGTCAGGGCGCAGCCTAAAAGGAACATGGGTCAAAACCCACCGCGGACGGCACTGTGAGCGCAAGGAAACGACCAAAACGGCTTTGAGCCGCTGGGCAATACCCGCCATTGGAGCGAACGCTCTGAGAAGGTAGGTCGTGTACGAGGGAGAGATCCCGTGGCGCGAGGGCAGTAGAATTGCACGACTGAGGACTCTGTTTGCAGCGGCGCTTCTTCGTTGTGACGAGGGTAGGAGTGTGCGCTGACGAGGTTCGTCAGTGCTTTTTTCTTGCCATGAGATCACCATAGGAAGGAGTATACCCATGAGCCATTTCAACCCCAACCAGCACTTCGACGTCGAGAACTGGCGCGACCAGAAGATCGCACAGCGCACCAAGGATGCGTTGGCAGCGCGGGACGCGGCGTTTGCCGAAAAGCACGCGGGCACGCCCCTGCGGGAGCTGGCGCTGTATCTGGCCCGGTGTGCCCGCACCCTGCGTCACAGTCCCGCACCGTGTGAGGTGGACGGCGGCGCGTTTATTGAGCAGCGCTTCGGGAGCTGGGACGCAGCTCTGCGGGCAGCGTGTCTGCCGCCTACACGGATGACAGTCAAGCTGAACGGCACGGCCCGCTACCGCAAGGAGCGGTCGGTACAGGAACCGCTGTTCCTGGCGGAGCGTAAGGAGAAGAAGCGGCAGAAGCAGATCGAGAAGAACCTGCGGCAGGGCCAGCTGGCCCATGAGAAGGCCGTGAAGCGCCGCGCAGAGCGGGAAGCCGCCGAAGCAGCGAAGGCCGCCGAAAAAGACACCACCCCTTGTCAAGCCATGACGGTCTGAACGGAGACTGTCAGCTTTCCATAGGGGATGGGGTTTAAGCCGCCCCATCCCCACTTCCTCAAAATGAAGTCAAACCGAGAGCGGCATACGCCGTGGTCTTTCCCATAGAGCGGGAGGGGTTTGCCGGCCCCTCCCGCCGACCTCATTTTTTAGTTCGGCAAAAACGCGGCGGCGAGGGCCGCCCTGATCCCTTTATCACGCTGCGGCGTTTGGAGATAGAGAATACACACAAGGAGGAAAACAACATGAGAAGCAACAAGGCCCATCGGCTGTTGGCGCTGCTGCTGACGTTTGTGATGACGTTCAGCCTGCTGCCGACGGTGACGTGGGCCGCAACGAGTGGCGATTGCAGCGCCGACGATGGCAGCAGCAGCGTCACTTGGTCATATGACGCGAACACCACGACCCTGACCATCAGCGGTACGGGCGCGATGGCGGATTATGGAACGACTACAAGTGCGCGTGCGCCTTGGTACTCACAGCGGGGGACGGTGACAAAAATCACTGTCAGCGAAGGTGTTACCCGCATCGGAGTGTTTGCTTTTAACAGTTATGCAAAGCTGACTTCTGTAAGCTTGCCGACTACGCTGGAAAGCATTGGCGATAGTGCGTTTATAAGCTGCACGTCACTGACAGATACGAATTTCCTGCCGTCGACAGATATTTCGATGGGCGATTCTGTATTTGCAGCGTGCACTGGAATCGCAGTAATTGCGATTCCCGACGGATGGACAAAGATTGATGCCGGTGCCTTTGCGAGTATTACGCAGGCTACCGCGATTGCTATTCCGTCAACAGTAAAGGAGATCGGTGCAGCCGCTTTTAAGAGCTGCACAAAGGTTGCAACTGTTTCGATTCCTGACAGCGTAACAAAAATTGGAAACGACGCTTTTGCCGATTGGACAATTGAACAGACTCTTTGCTTTGACAAGGACAAGGACGATGTCCTATCTGCCGTAACATTTGGTGATGGTTGGAATGGCAACGCGTTAATAGACTACAACGGTGAACGAGTTTATCCATTTGCGTTCAACGGTACATATACCTATGAGGAAAACTCTGTGAATTGGGCGTATGACTTGGACACCAAGACGCTTTCTTTCATTGGAACTGGTGCGTTTGATATCGCAGCTGGTACGACTATAACGGAAGAAGTATATCCATGGCTTAGGTTCACTGCTTATGTAGAGCATGTTGTTTTCAGTGACGGACTTACTTCAATCCCTGATAGCGTGATATCAAATGCAACAAAACTTCGTACAGTAAAACTTCCTTCGACATTGGTAACGGTTGGCGCGGGTGCATTTAAAGGTTGCACAGCGGTAAGCTGGATATCACTTCCTAGTTCGGTGAGGACGATTGGTGTCAGTGCTTTTGCTAATTGGACAGTAGCGCAGATCATCAACATTGAGATGAGTGCTGAGGACTTTGCCAATAAGGACGTAATGTGGTACGCGAGCGACTGGAACGCAAAAGCCGTCGTGACTTATTTGGAAGGCCCTGATATTGCTTGGGCCAACAATGCCGTCATTACGCTTGACACAGATCAGGGAATATTTACAGGCGTTGTCGACCTTGAAGCACGCACGGTGACATTCTCTCGTGATATGAGCAATCCTGCACCCTTTACGCTGACGCAAGTTACGGCATCTGTAACAGGCGCAGATGGCAGCGCAGAGGTGCCAGATAATCTGGAAATGGTGACGTATTCAGGCAAGGTGAAATTCAGAGGAACGGACCAAATTACGTTAGTTCCGGCCAATGGCACGAATGGAGATCGTATCAGTCTGATCGTTTTTTTCCAGATAACATGGATTAGATATACTTTTAGCGGTAAAGGAACGGAAAAAAGTCCGTATCTGATCAAAAACGCAAATGATCTGGTAGGCTTGGCGGCAGTGGTAAATGCCGGTAACACCATGGCGGGCAAATATCTCCGGCAGACTGCCGATATCGACATGACCGGCGTACCAGATTGGACGCCTATTGCAAAAGCCACCACCAGCGGTTCGAGTCGTAATCCGTTTAGCGGTACTTATGACGGCCGCGGCCATCGCATCAAGAACTTTGTCTACAACAATGCGGAGACCAGCTATTTTGGCCTGTTCGGCGTGCTGGGCGAAAGTTCTGTGGTAAAGAGCATCGTTCTGGATGAGAGTTGCTCTATTACCGCCAAGTCCTATGTGGGCGGCATCGCAGCCCGAAGCTTTGGCCGCATTGAGGACTGCGTTAACTATGGTAAGGTGACCGCTACCGGTACGGCAGGGCAGGTTCCCACATTGATGGTAGGCGGCATTGTTGGTAACGGCAAAGTTCTGACCAATTGCGCCAACTACGGCGATGTTACCGGTAATCCAAACGCATCCGGCTTTAGCTCCGACGGCGGCACGAATGTCGGTGGTATTGCCGGTAATGCCCGCATATTGGTGAACTGCCGCAACTATGGTGCTGTCATAGGCGGCGGTCTGGTCGGCGGTGTAGTGGGACAAGTGAGCGACCATCAAAGCACATTGAAAAACCCGATGGGCGTTGTGTCCGGCTGCGCCAACTACGGCACCGTCAACGCCCGTGAGAAGGCCGGTGGCCTGGTGGGCTTGCTGGGCGGTATTATGGAGGACTGCTATAACCAGGGTACCGTCAAGGTGGAAAAGACCACCGTGGGCGGCCTTGTAGGTATTGCCAACACAAACCGCAATGCCAATGGGCGCGGAGATATGGCTGGCGTATTCAACAGCTACCATACCGGTTCCGTCCAGTACGGCTCTGAGGAAGCCGAGCCTGTGGCGGGTCACCTGATCGGCAGCGCCACAGGTGTAGATGTCAACGGAAAGTCGCTGGGCAATCTGTATTATCAGGAAGTGGGCATTCTGCCCGCCATCGGTAACTATGACGCGGGCGACTATGCAACCGCCATGCCCCTGACCGCCATGCAGGCTCAGGAGTTCGTGGACAAGCTGAACGGCTATGCCAACATATCCCTGTACGGCGTAACGTGGACGCAGGGCGACAGCGAAAGTCAGAATCTGCCGGTGTGCGGCAGCTTCGAGACGCTGAAAGACTACGCCTGCGACCTGACGGGCCTGACCGTCAACGACAGCGCGGCTCTGTTGGACAAGAACGGCAACTATTACTTTGTGCTGCCCTATGACGCGGATCTGGCCAAGGTGACCGTTGCCACCACCGTCAGCCCCCGCGCCACTGTTACCCCCGCCGACGGAGCGGTGGACTTTTCCAACGGCCGCGTGGACTTCGTTGTTACGGCGGAGGACGGCACCCACAGCAAGACCTATCCCGTCACCGTGACAAAGGCAGCCAGCCCCAACGGCCTGAGTATGCTGCGGCTGAATAGCTGGTGCAACGGTTCGGTTGATCCCAGCAAGAACAATGGCTATGACGGCGCTGTTCTGGTCGACCCGAACGACTTTAAGCAGGATACGACCAGTTATTCTTCCACGCAGTATGACCTGCATGTCGTGCCGCTGGGCCTTGACAACACCGGAACGAACAGCAGCTATCGCTTCTGGGCTATCCCTGCCGAGACCGGCGCGACCATGACCGCCGCGATCGGTGAGACGACGAAGACCATCAATCCCGTCACAGATATGATGGGAGAGAGTGCGGAGTACATTCAATACGGCAGTCTGCTGAAGCTGGGCGAGAACACCCTGACCCTGACCGTGACCCCGCCGACGGGCGGCAACGGCAAGGAAACGGTGTACACCTTCAAGCTGACCGTCCTGCCCACGCTGAAAACCGTCACCTTCGCGGAGGGAGGTCTGGAGCAGGATCAGGCTTTCGCGCCTGAGACGCTGGACTACACGCTCAAGGTGCCCGACAGCGTCAAGTCCCTGACCCCCACCGTGACCGCTACCCTGAGCGACGGCGTCACCGTGACCTACAGCCCCGAACTGGAGAACGGCAAGCTCCCGCTGGATAAGCTGGAGAACGGCAAGTTCACCATCACCGTCTCCGGCACGGAGGCGGGCGCGACCAGCACCACCTACACCTACACGGTGGAGACCATCGGCACCTATGACGCGAAGATCACCACCAACGCCACCGGCGCGCAGGTGCGCGTCTATCAGGGCGACACGCTGGTCACCCCCGGCAAGAACGGCGTGTACAGCCTGCGCACCGACAAGAGCTACCGCTATGTTGCGGTGGCCAAGGGCTACGTCACCAAGACCGGCACCATCACCCAGTCCGCGCTGAACAAGGCTGGCGAGCTGACCGTGACGCTGAGCGCCGTGCCGGCGATCTCTTTGCCGGATTATGCCGCTTCCTGGCCCAACTTCCGCGGCAATGACCAGAACATGGCCATCACCAAGGTCAAGACCCCCACCGGCCAGATCGACGCGGAGACCGAGTCCTCCGATGTGGAGCTGCTGTGGGCCAGCGCCAGCGGCAGCGGCTATGACAGCGGCGCGGTGGGCTCCCCCATCTTCGTGGATGGCTACATGTACGCCTACGCGGGCACCAAACTGCTGAAGCTGGATCCCGCCACCGGCGCGACCGTGGCCTACGCCAATATGGCCAGCAACTCCGACTTCGCCATCATTCCGCCCACCTATGCCGACGGCATGATCTTCGTGGCGCTGAAGGAGGGCCGCGTGCAGGCGTTCCGCGCCGACACACTGGAGTCTCTGTGGGTCTATCAGGATCCGCTGAAGGGTCAGTCCAACTCCCCCATCACCTACTCTGACGGGTATGTGTATGTGGGCTTCTGGAACGGCGAGAGCGGCGACGCCAACTTCGTGTGCCTGACGGCGGACTATGAGGGTACCTCCACCAAGGAGGCCCTGTGGCGCTATACCAGCAAGGGCGGCTTCTACTGGGCCGGTGCTTACGCCAACGATAAGTATGTGGTCGTCGGCACCGACGACGGCCAGAGCGGCTATACCTCCCAGACCGCCAAGCTGGTGGTGTTCGACAAGTTCACCGGCGAGATCGTGGATTCCAAGACCGACTACACCGGCGATATCCGCTCCAACATCGCTTACGCGGATGGCCGCGTATACTTCACCTCCAAGGGCGGCTATTTCTACAGCGAGGTTCTTGGCGATAACGGTAAGCTCTCCGGCTCTCAGGCCATCAATCTGGGCGGCATGAGCACCTCCACCCCCGTGGTGTATAACAACCGCGCCTATGTTGGCGTGTCTGGCGACGGCCAGTTCACCGCCTACAGCGGCCACCACATCGCGGTGCTGGATCTGAACAGCTGGAGCGTGGCATACACCGCCGCCACTCAGGGTTATCCCCAGACCAGCGGCCTGCTGTCCACCAACACCGAGGATGGCAGCGTGAACGTCTACTTCATGGACAACTATACCCCCGGCGTCATGCGCGTGATCAACGACAGCGCAAATCAGACATCCCTGAAGGGCGGCATCACCGAGAACGGAAAGAGCAACTGCGCACCCGTGGTGTTCAAGCCGGAAGGCCCTCTGGCGCAGTACTGCATCAGCAGCCCCGTGGTGGATGAGTACGGCACATTGTACTTCAAGAACGACAGCGGCAACCTGATTGCCCTGACCAGCGCGGTCAAAGAGCTGGTGGTCAAGGAAATGCCTGAGGTGACCAAGGGCGACGATGGCGATTATACAGCTGAAGGCGGTAAGATTGTGGCGCTTCTGGCTAACAGCATGGAGCGTGATGTGACGAAGCTGGTGACATATCGTGACGCAGCTGACGGCAGCGTTGAGGCAGTCTATACCTACGGTACCAATGTGGGCAATTACACGCTGTCCACTAAGGCGGTGTCCCTGACCGGCGCGTCCGAGTCTGACATTAAGATCGGCAACGGCAGCGTGGACGGCACCACCGTGGACGGTGTGACCACCTTCAAGGCCGGAACTTCCGCAGATGCGCCTGAGATCAAGGTCACCGCTCCCGCGGCTGGCTGGAAGCTGGGCGAGAGCAACGCCTTCACCGTGGCCAGCGAAAATGACGCAGCCTGCGTGGTGCTGGTGAAGAAGGCCGACGGCACTTACCAGAAGCTGACGGCTACCACCGGCGAGAACGGCACCCACAGCTTCACCGCGACGCTGGCGGAAGGCGATGAAATTGTCGTGGCCCTGAAGGGCGATGTGGATGGCAATGGTGAAATTGATATTGCTGATGCCATGCAAACGAAGGCCGCTTCTCTGGGTACATTGACATTGGAAGGGCAGTATGTGTACTGCGCAATGGCTGCGGGTGGTACAGAGATTGATATTGCGGACGCTATGCAGGTCAAAGCCGCTTCTCTGGGCACGCTGGACCTAACGTGGTAACGGAAAGGATAACAAAATGAAGCAGACAATAAAAAAAGTACTTTCATTGCTGCTAGCGTTGACAATGCTTTGCTCACTTTGTGGCAATGTGTTTGCGGCAGATGCAACGAAAATCAATGCCGCATTAGATAAAAGCGAGATTTCAACCAGTACACAAGAGCAGACGGTAACAGTAGAAGTGAAGCCGGAGCAGGCTATGACAGCTGCCGGCTACGGGATTCAGCTTGTAGTGCCCGATGGTTGGACGATTGCAAAAATTGAAAGCAACGATCCCCATATAACGATTGATGAGGAGACCGACTGCAATCTTATTAAGGGCAATGCCAAGTATGGCACAGTCAATTGGATGACAGCAAACCTGAAAGATACCACCATCAGTGGACTTGTCACTTACACCGTTACAGTTCCCGCTAATGTTGAGGCAAATGAGTATACCTTCACAGTTACCAAAGTAAAGGTGCTGACCAACAAGGGAACGGTTGAGGTTCCCACTGAAGTTGTCAATTCGACTTTGACCCTCACCGTCAAGGACAACACCCCTGCCGCTGATGGCTACACGGTAGCGGTGTCCGGCGATGCCACGATCCAGACCGGCGAGGAGGCGCAGGTCAAGCTGAACATCACCCACAGTGACACTGACGTGACCAGCTATGCCGCCTACTCCATGAAGGTCAACTACAACAAGGACGTCCTGACCTATAAGGACAAGAGCTTCAGCGACGCAGATGCTACCGTCACAGATGATGGAAACGGCACCCTGACCATCCGTCGTTTCGGCAAGGATCTGGAGCTTGGCAAAGACCTGACCCTCTCCTTCACCGGCAAGGCTGGTGGTGAGAGTAAGGTAAAGGTCAGCGAGGCCAAGGTCGATAAGTCTGAAAACGCACTGAAGAATGCCCCTGAGGCTACTGTGACCGGCTCTGCCACCATCACCGTGGCGCAGACCTACAAAGTGACGCTGCCTGATAACGTCACCGGTGAAGCTATCGCCTCTTCTAACAAGGATTATACCTTCACACTGAAGAATGGTCTGGACGGCACTTACATGGATGTGAAGTATAAAATCGGCGAAGGCGAGGAAAAGGAGCCGACGCGCAATGCAGACGGTTCCTACACAATTCCTAAGGATGAGATCACCGGCGAGATCGTGATCACCGCTGTGGGCAAGACCTATACTGTCACCAAGGAAGGTACTGGCAAGGACGATGTTACCCTGAGTGGTGCGACCGCCACTTACGGTACGGATTACAAATTCACGCTGAATGGGGAGACCGGTTATGTCTACGACATGACGGTCACCGTAGGCGGTGAGAAGGTCGTGCCTGCTTATGATGAGGCTACGAAGGCCTACACCATCGATGGCAATAAGATCACCGGCGACATTGTCATCACCGTGAACGAGAGCAAAAATGAGGCTCAGATCATCTTTGCCGGCAATGGCGCGGAGGATGTTGAAGGCGGCCAGGCGACCCGAACGGCGACCCCCGGTCAGAACTTCGTGTTCAAGATCAACAAGGTGACAGGCTATACCTACACCGTAACGGCTGCCAAGGCGGACGGTACCGCCGTCACCGTCACGGAGAATCCCGAGGGCACCTACACCATCGCGGGTGCGGATATCAAGGCCGGTGATGTGATCACCATCACCGTGGAGAAGAAGGCCATCGAGACCAAGTACACCATTGAAGTCAATGAGTATGTGACGCTGGATGGCAAAGCCGTGTTCCTGATCACCGCCAAGCTGAACAAAGGTGTAACACTGGCCGAGGGTAAGGTGCTGGCCTACGGCAATAACGCCATGTTCCAGAACGCGGATCGTTACGGTGGTGCCTATGCCTATCTGGTCATTTCCGATAAGTCCTTGGCAGAGGTAACGGCCGAAGCCGAAGCGGACGGCAAGATCACCGAGGTAGAAGGCAGTGCGGAGACCTTCAACGTGAACGGCGATGTGAACGGCACCGGACTGGTGGATATCAACGACGCCCAGCTGGTGTACAACATCTACAACACCAAGTACGACAGCTTCGATACGACCACCATGAAAATGTTCCTGGCTGCTGACGTGAACAACGACAAGACTGTCAGCTCGCTGGATGCTGCGGCTGTTGTGGCCTCGATCAAGTAACCCCCTCTATAGGGCGAATACTGTCCATATCGTGCATGATTTCCCCTGCCCCGAAAGGGGCAGGGGAAATACCCCGTTTTTCGGAGGTTTGTTTATGTGTCTCTTGAGACGCGGGAAAAGAGGAATAAAAACGAATTTCTGAATAAAAAGAAGCAGAAGGAGAACCACGAAATGAAGAAACTGTTATGCGCGCTGCTGGCGGCCCTGACGCTGCTGGCGGCAGTCGTCCCGGTTATGGCCGTGGACGAGAGTCAGTCATACCTATTTGAGCTGTCCATCGACGGCAGCGACACGAAGCAGGCCGCCCCCGGCGATATCGTTACGGTGGCGCTGGCCCTGAAGCGTACCGACGCGGACGAGGGCTACACCATGTACGCCATGCAGGACGAGCTGTGCTACGACCCTGAATTTTTCGAACTGGTGGAGAACAGCGCCATGACGGCGGCTTCCATCGAGACGACGGACATCGCCCTGCGGGGTGGCCTGCGGTCGTTCTACATGAACTTCGTGTCCATGGGCGGCGGCGAGAACTGGGACGCCTCCACCATGATCGGCACGTTCCAGCTGAAGGTCATCGGCACCTCCGGTTCCTCTGTGATCCGCAACACGGAAATGCAGGTTGCTGTTGAGGGCGGCATGGACAGCTACGCCACCACCGGCCGTGACGTGACCGTGGTGGTGACGGATGAATGCACTGTGCAGTTCGAGAGCAACGGCGGCACCTCCGTCCCGGACCAGAAGGTGAAGCTGGGCCAGAAGGTGACCCGCCCGGAGGACCCCGCCAAGGAGGGCTTCGCGCTGGCCGGCTGGTACAGTGACTTCGATATGACCCGGGAGTGGGATTTTGATAAGGACACGGTGCAGGGCAGCATGACGCTGTACGCCAAGTGGGTGGACGCCTCCCAGTTGCCCTCTCAGGGCTTCCATATGCCGCTGTGGGGCTGGCTCGCGCTGGGGGCGGTGCTGCTGGCGGTGGTTCTGCTCCTGCTGCTGGGCCGGAAGACGGTGAAGTTTGAGACCTTCGGCGGCACGGCCATCGGCAGGCGCAAGGCCAAGCGCGGCGAGAAGCTGACCCGTCCTCCCGTCCCGGAAAAGGAAGGCTGCGGCTTCGGCGGCTGGTATCAGGATACCGCCTGCACAAAGCCCTGGGACTTTGACAACGACAAGGTAGAGAAAAGCATGACGTTGTACGCCAAGTGGCTGTAAGCGTCGGCATAACGAGGGATACACGATGAGAAAGAGGGTCATAGCCCTGCTGCTGGCCTGTGTCATGACGGTGAGCCTGCTGCCGGTCTCGGCACTGGCAGTGGAACCGTCCGACAACAATACGGCGGCGCAGGAGGCAACGGTCATTACCACGGCGGAGGAATTTGCCGCCATGAAGCCGGACGGCACATACCGTCTCGGCGCGGACATCGCGGTGGACGTGCCCTATGACAGGACGTTTACCGGCAGTCTTGACGGCGCGTACCACACCGTGACGCTGGCGCTCCATGTCACGGCGGAGGATACGGCTGCGTCGTGGGGGTTGTTCCGCGCCCT
>ULTZ01038436.1_pt1 | contig 15128 bp, 13 predicted proteins | sample 1957981 | NCBI WGS metagenome assembly ULTZ01 (sample SAMEA4835745, study PRJEB28245) | human gut metagenome | biome: gut microbiome; material: fecal sample | place: Denmark | collected 2008
GGTTCCGTATTCTCCTTTCTTTCCGGAGTAGGAGAAGAGGATACTTCCTTTGGGAGATTGGCCTCCGTTTCCGGTTGTCCTTGGACCTGTACCGGTACTATTTGATGTCTTGTATCCTTGTACCATACTCTTCCGTGGCATTGCTTCCGCCTTGTAGCGGATGAACAGCCTTTCAAAATCACTGCTGCTGTACATACTTTTAATATTTTTGTTACAGCAGCGAAGGTCATATTTTTTATTCTTTGAGGCAATACGTCAAAATTGGATGCTTACTCCCCTTTTAGACGGGTGCCGACTGGCGCCCGTCTAAAAGGGGATACCCTAAAATTGGAAGTTTACTTTATTTTCTTTATAAACTTTGCCGGGTTTCCGCCCCACACTTCATTTGCAGGAACATCCTTGATAACAACGCTGCCTGCAGCTATCATAGAATGATCTCCAATAGTTACTCCTTTACATATAATTGAACGAGCACCAATAAAACAAACATTGCCAATTTTTACAGGTGCTGTTTTAGCATCAATTCCATCAGTCTTTCTATCTAATCGTGCTTTCCAATTGGTGCTATGAAAATTTGTATCCATAATCAAACATCCTGCTCCTATATTAACATTTTCACCAATTGTTATATTATTATAGCATTGAATAATGGTATTAGTCATACCGGAATTTTTTCCTAAATAAAGTTTTGCTCCTTTTTTAACGCATATTTTACTGCTATAACCATCTATGCCTGATATAATTCCAGAATTTATAATAAAACCATCTTCAATAATGACTTTTGTATTATCCTCTATATTTATATATGTAAGTCCGTTTAAATTTACTTTATGTGGATTGAATTTAACATTATAGTTTTTGAATTTCATCCTAGTAATAAAAGAACCAACATTTTGTTTTACCCCCTCAGCTGTTAATAGATTTAACAATTTGTTGATTATTATGTTTTTAATTTTCATTTCTAAAAAACTTATTTATTCCAAATTCCTTTAGCTGTACCTGATATCAGCTTATTTATTTGAATTCTACCAACTATGCCTTGAAGAATATATATGATAGAAGGTATTAAAAGGACTCCCTCTAATCCAACAGTTTTACACGAATAATTGATTAATGGTATTGACACAAAAGAAAAAGATAAATATATTATCATTTGAATTCTTATCTTACTGGTACCATTTATCATATACATATATATGCCTCCTAAAATCTGCGATAATATGTATATGCTCATTGAAATTGATAATGATATTGGAATATGTACCGAATTACCTATCCAAAACTTGAAGACAAAATCAGAAAGAAGTGTCATAATTACCGTTGTTGGAATACATAGCAACCATAATTTTTCTAATTTGCTAATCATTCTTTTCATCCATAGTGTATCCTTTTTGATGTACGCTTCTGCAAAAGCAGACCAAAATGGGGTCAATATTATTATTGCTATCATGGATAAAACGTTATAATACTTATATGTAATGTTATATTCAGTTACAGCTTGAGGACCTAATTCTCTTGAGATTATAATATTTATAAACTGGAAAATAAAAAGTGAGGAAATCATTATAACAAAGAATTGTCCACCTAAACCTAAGATATTTTTTACTAATGAAAACTTTACATACTTGAAAGAAGGTTTTAATAATTTGTATTTTCTTGTATTAAAGAAAAATATTGAAGCGATAATTAATGAAATACATGGAATTCCGGAAAATGTAAAAGCCAATAAGGTAAGACTACCATCTGTTTTTTTAGTTAAAATCCATATAGCTATGTAAGCAAGAAATTGACCGATTGTTTGAATGAAAGATGATAAAGCTGATTTTTGATCAGCCAAGAGCATTGTAGTAAATACATTTGCAACTATTTGTAAGCAAAAAAAGCATGCCAATATTCCAAAAACTACTTTTAATTCTTCATTGTATGAAGATTCTATATTTAAAATATTACTCCAGTTAAAAAAAATATTTACCACTTGAACCAATAACAGAATAAAACTAAAGATTATAGATAATACAGCATAAGTTGTACTTACATATTCTTTAGCAGATTTAATATCATTTTTTGCTATCGCTTCAGTGAACCTGTTTCTAAAACCATGAGCGAAACCTAAATCAAAATAACTAAGCCATGCTATAATTGAACTTAGAGTCAACCATATACCATATTGTGTTGGATTGACATAATTGATGGTTAGAGGTACGACTTGCAATGATATAAGAATACTAATGCATTTTAACACGAATGACCCCGCAATATTTTTTTTAACCATAATACTACGTACATCTCCGCTTTGTATATATTTTTTTATATTTAGATTCATTTTATCGTTTTTCTAAAGCTATTAAATTCTCTACTTTTATAATTGATTTAAATTTTTTGTATTATTACCTATAACACATCTTGTTGATTTGAAATTTTTAGTAATAATTGAATTTGCTATAATGACATTATTTTCCTTATACATATGTGATTTTCCCATATAAGGTTTATCATCGTTCATGATTTCAATTTCTCTCATTCAAGATTTTATAAAGATTTGTTTACTATGACTTCTATCCATAGGCTTAGTTTTATGTTTTATTTTAATTCATCCATTAGTTTATTCCAATATGGATAACCTAACAATTTCCATGCTCCCGTACCACATATTACGAGAAATGCAATTCCAACCAAAATAATTTTTCTATTCGTCCCAGAAGGTTGCAAAGGAACAGTAGCCGGTTCCACTACAGCAAATACAGGTTTTTCTTCTTGTATCTTGGCACGTGCAACCTGTAGCTGTTGTGCTACCTGGCTGTATACCTGATAGGCAAGGCTCATATCGTTTTGCAGGCGTTCCTGTTCGGCACGTACGCTCTGTAAGGCAATGTTACGGTTACTATCGAAATAGTGGGCATACTTGCTCTGTGCGTTGTAATACTCCTGCTGGCGTTCCTTGTAGAGCTGTTCTAGATAAGCACAGTCTTCCTTGGCTTTCTTGATACGGTAGTCGATAATGTATTGCTGAAGCTTTTCCACAACACTGTCGGCTACAATAGCAGTTACCTTCGGGTCTTGTAGAGTAACGGTAAGAGTCGTCATCGCTGTTTTCTTATCCACTTCGGCAGTAATCGCTTGCTTTATGCTTGCTACTTTTCCAGCTTCCTTTTGAGTCAGTTGGAAAGGATTTAGAGTAGTGACAGTGTCTGTTTCTTCGGAAAAGAGTGACTTAATTGCTCCAATAGCCATACCGGGAGCTTTTACGATATAGCTAAACCACGGAGATTTCTGCTCGTCCAGATAAGCTACCAGAGTAGTATCCAGCTTTCCATCCAGTGTCTGTACTTTAGTATTGAATAACTCCAGAATGAACGGGGTAGAGGCTACAATATCCGGTGCAAGGGTTGCATTCAATGCATCGGGACTGTTGCTGCTTGCTCCTCCTCCCAAAAAAGAAGAAGCCAGGCTGGCAAGTCCTCCGCCTGCTTTGTCTCCGCCCATTTCGGGAGAGAGGGTAACCGTTACGGTATACTGTTTAGGGATGCTCAGGGCAATGAGGATACCCAGTATTACGCCTACGCCGGCTGCCTTGTAAAGAGTCTTGCGGATAGCGTAGATGCGGCGCAGAATGTCCATCCAGTCTATCGTGATTTCATCGTTTTCCGGTTCCTGTACGTCCGGGTTCTGATAGTTCTTGTTTTCAGTCATATACGTGTAAGGGGAAAAATGGCCACAGGGGTGTACGGCTCGGTGGGTGAGAAAAGTTGCTGTATAATAAAAATGCCTTGTCGTGCTTCCTATGGCTGTAAGATAATCCATTTATTTTACCAGTGCGGCGATGGCTGCTGCCATGGTGCCGAGTGAAGTGATGGAGCTTGCCAGTCCGACTACGTTACCCAGATTGAACTGTTTCTTGCGCTTGCTGGGCACGATGATCTCGCAGCCCGGCTCGATCTGGCTCTTGCCGCTGCCTTTCACTTCGGCTATCTGACCGTTCATGTAGATGATGAACTTCTTGCTCTTCTTGGCGTTCTGACCGTAACCGCCGGCCTGACTGATGTAATATTTCACGCTTTCACCTTTCTTGAAGGATACGGTGTTCGGCATCATTACGGCACCGTCTATCTTCACGGTATTGTTGTATTCCGGCACGGTGATGACGTCGCCTTCACGCAATACGATGTCGGCATCGCTGCCCGGATTGGCAAGGGCGGCTTCCAGGTCGATTCCTACCGTAAAGGTGTTTTTGACGTTGATTCCCAGCGAGTCGATCATGGCGTCGCCTACCTGACGGCGGAGCAGGTTCACTACGTCCTGCATGCGCTTGATTTCATCTTCGTTCGCTACGCGGGTCAGCTTGGCACCCTTTACGTAGGCAAACGGAGTGGCACCTCCTGCCTTGGCGATGATGCTGCTGATGCGTTCGTTCTTGCTGCTCAGGGCGTAGGTTCCGCCGTAAAGCACTTCACCGTCTACTACCACGTTCTGCTGTGCGCTGTAGCCCGGGCTGCGGCGTACGAATACCTGGTCGTAAGGCTGGAGAGTGAATCCCGGTTCGCCGTCTACCACAAAGCCGTCTTTCAGGCCGAAAGAGAAGTTCTGTCCGATGGTAGCGGGGCTTTCGGTGCTCTTCGGGTCTTTTACGCGGCGTGCCACGTCGACACGTACTACGGAAGCCGATTCACGCAGGCCGCCTGCGGTGATCACGAGGTCTTCGAGGGTCATGTTGTCGGCATACGGATAGTCGCCCGGATGAGCTACTTCGCCGAATATCTGTACGTTGCCCAGATCTTCCAGGTCGTGGATGCTGGGGATGTAGAGTACGTCGTTTTTCTGCAACGGGATGTCGGGCTGGCTGCCGTCCATGATGGCGCGGATGTCTATCTGCTTCACTTCGCGGGTCTTGTTTTCACGTTCGCGGTACAGTACGGCACGGCCGGTAAAGGCGTCTGCCATCAGTCCGTCGGCTTTCTCTACCAGTTCGCGTACGGTGTTCAGCTTCCCGCCCAGCTCGTAGATGCCCGGACGGTATACGGCGCCGCGCACTTCCAGCTTGTTGGTGAAGCGGTCCAGAATGGCTTCGGCGGTGATTACGTCGCCATCGTGCAGCTGGCATACGCTGTAGTCGGTGTCATCCACGGTGTTTACCTGATATTCCTTACCGTTCTGGCGAACGATGCGCAGGCTTTTGGTATAGGCGTCGCTGGTAAATCCGCCGGCATATTTCAGCAGGGTAGAAAGGGTTTCGCCTTTCTTCATTTCGTAGCGCATGGGGCGTTTCACGTTGCCTGTAATCTGTACCAGTGCGTCGTAAGCGGGAACGATGATCACGTCGCCTTCTTCCAGGCGGATGTCGTCGCGGGTCTTGCCCTGCATGATGAACTGGTAAACGTCTACCGTAGCTACGGTCTGTCCGCCGCGCGATACTTTCACGTTACGGAGGCTACCGATGTCGCTCACACCGCCTGCACGGTAGAGGGCGTGGAATACGGTAGAGAAGGCCGAGAGGGCATAGGTTCCCGGCTGTATCACTTCGCCCATCACGTTGATCTGGATGGTGCGGGTGTTGCCCAGTGTGACGCGGATCTGGTTGCTCTGGTCGGAATAGATCTTGCGGAGCTCGCCGGTGAGGTACTGCTGTGCGCGCTCGATGCTCATGCCGCTCAGGAATACAGGGCCGAGCTGTTCGAGGTTGATGGTTCCGTCGGGCGAGATCTGCTGGCGGATGGTGTTCTGGCTGGCTCCCCAGATGTCGATTACTACTTCATCGCCCGGACCGAGGCGGTAGTTGGGCGGGGTGGCTATGTTGACGTTCGGTTCGAACGTAAGGTTGCGGGTATTGAAGATGTTGCGGCCGAATACGGCGTCCTGCTGTGCCACTTCCTGTGCCTGTGGCTTTTCGTCGAGCATCGTGGAATTGTCTTCCTGTGTCTGCTCGCGCAGGCGTGCTTCGGCTTTGGCGGTACCGGTCAGGTTGTTCGAATCGGTATTGGTCTGCTGTTCGTACAGCTTTTTCACACGTTCTGCCTGTTCGCGGGTTACGCCCCGGCGTGCCAGTTCGGTAGCGATGGTACGCTGGTCTTTACCTTGTTTGACTCCGTCTTTGGCATACTCCAGCACTTGCTGGTCGGTCATGCCCGACTGCGCCATGAGCAGGGGCGAGCATGCCATAAAAATAAGAAGTGATAAAGCTTTAATCTTCATACTTGTCTTAAGTTATATAAAATGTGATTGTTTGTTTCCGGATGGGGATGGGACACAAATAGTGGTATCGGTACGCCAGAGGGTTTGTACCGATCTATGAGAGATGAGATATTTGTCTGTGCTAAAATTTATTCAGAGACGAATTCGCACCAGGTGTAGCTGACTTTCAGCAAGGCGGTGCTCTGAGGCATTTCGATGGCTACATAATGGCGACTGCCGTAGCGCATGAGTTTGCCGGTGATGCCGAAAAGGGGACCTTTCTTGATGATGCGTACCGGCATGCCTTCTTTGTCTTTCAGTTTTTGTGGATCAATAAAGCGTGTGCCCTGAATACGGGGGTCGGTGGCGCGCATGAAATTGTTCATCTCTTTTTCGGAGATGGTACAGTATTCTCGGCCGTCTCGTTCTTTTTTTAGAAAATACAGAGGGTAGGGAGAGGTCTGCAACAATTTGTAGCACCAGTCCTTGTCGTATTCGCGATGTATGAAGAGCAGATTGTGAATGGCGGGCACCAGAACGTGCTCACACTCTCCGCTGGGGAGGTCGCGCGCTTCGTACATCATGGGGATGTAATACTCGATTTCTTGTTCTCGGAGAAATTCGGCTACCTGTAGTTCCTTGTTGTAGATGGTTTGCAGGGGCAGCCATAGACGTCTTTCCTCTTTTTCTCCTTTCATGTTCTTTGGGATTCCTTTTTGAGGGGGGGTGTTATTCATAAGGGCATATATTCTCTTCTCCTCCATAGTCTGTATATTGCTATGAAGCAGATAGTTATGCCATAAATAGAAGATTGTGGCATCTTGCTTCCGTCTAGGAGCGCAAGGCTCCCACAGCCGCACGGATGTACAACTTCGGGTGCAAAGTTAGGGATTTTTATTCGAAAACGATATAAAAACGGGTAGTTTTTGTGGTTTTTAGGATTTCTTTGGTTTCTCTTTGCTCATGTCCTCTTTTTTTTACTGGCTGGATTTTCGTAAAAAAAAGTGGAGGTGGTGGGGAAATGTTATGTAGGGATAAAAAAAAGCTCTCCATGTTCGGGAAAAAACGTGGAGAGCTTTTTATTGTTTTTGTACAAAAAATAAAATGTTTTGTACAAATTTCCGGAGAATCCCGCAGGACTCTCACGGAAATGTTTTATGAGTTAAAAACGATAATTAGCAGACTTTGTGTGAACCGTCGCTGATCACTACATCGTATACTTTCGGGCTGCGTCCGAATTTCTCTTTGAAACGTTCCTTGGCTGTGATGATGAATGTTTCGTAGAGTTCGTTCTTTACCAAGTTGATGGTGCAGCCGCCGAAACCGCCTCCCATAACGCGTGAACCGGTTACGCCGCAATCGAAAGCAATGTCGTTCAAGTAGTCGAGTTCTTCGCAGCTTACTTCGTACAGTTTGCTCATACCGTGGTGGGTTTCGTACATCTTCTGTCCTACAGTTTCGTAGTCGTTGCGTTCCAGAGCGTCGCATACGTCGAGTACACGCTGGATTTCTTCGATGACGTATTCAGCACGTTTGTAGTCTTCTTCGCTAACTTCTGCCTTTACTTCGTTCAGCATGTCGAGGGTACAGTCGCGCAGGAATTCTACTTGCGGATATTTCTTCTTGAGGGCTGCCACTACGTTTTCGCAGCTCTGGCGGCGCTTGTTGTAGGCTGAAGATGCGAGTTCGTGCTTAACAACTGAGTCTACCAGTACCAGACGGTAGCCTTCCGGACGGAAGGGGAAGTACTGGTATTCCAGTGAACGGCAGTCGAGGCGCATCAGGCTGCCTTCCTTGCCGAATACGGATGCAAACTGATCCATGATACCGCAGTTCACACCGCAGTAGTTGTGTTCGGTAGCCTGACCTACTTTGGCGAGTTCGAACTTGTCGACCTTGTTGTCGCCGAACAGGTCGTTCAGGGCAAATGCGTAAGTCGATTCGAGGGCAGCAGAAGATGACATTCCGGCTCCCAGAGGTACATCGCCTGCAAAAGCGGTATTGAAGCCTTTCACGTCTACTCCGCGCTTGATCATTTCGCGGCATACGCCGAATATATAGCGTGCCCAGCTTGCTTTGGGAGCATCTTCTTCGTTCAGACCAAATTCTACATAGTCTTTCAGGTCGATGGAATAGGCACAGACTTTATCTTTTCCGTTGGGCTTGATTTCTGCCATGATACCTTTATCTACTGCTCCGGGGAAAACAAAACCGCCGTTATAGTCGGTATGTTCTCCAATCAGGTTGATACGTCCCGGAGAAGTATAAATGCTTCCCGTTGTGCCGTCGAAGTGTTTGATGAAACGGCTTCTTACATATTCTATATCCATAATGGTATAAGCTTTAAAGGTTAATATTGTTGTTCTAGTTATATCAGTCTATCAATCTACAGGGATATCCTTGTTTACATTCTTGCAACCGATCAATCCGTAGAACAGCAGGTATGCCAACATGGCGATGATGAGCCAGTAGCTGTTCATGTAGCCGGCTGAGTCGGAGATGAACTGCTGTAACAGCGGCAGGATACCACCACCTACTACCATCATCATGAAGATACCGGAAGCCTGTGCGGTGTATTTGCCGAGTCCTTCTACTGCCAGGTTGAAGATACCTCCCCACATCACTGAGGTGCAGAGTCCGCAGAGTACGAGGAACAGGGCACTCAAAGGTACGGATGCCATCTGGAAACCGTTGTCGGCGCTATAGCCCGGCATGGAAACGGTTACTTCTTTCGGAGTGAAGATGGCTATAAGGATAAAACAGATAGCAACGGTTGATACAACGATGAGCTGTACACGGCTGGATACTTTACCGCTGATAACGCTACTTGCCAGACGGCCTACCAGCATGAGCAACCAGTAGATTGCGGCAATGGCTCCACCGATAGCTGCACCGTCGGTGAGCAGACCGGCACCTTTTTCACTGGAATCGGCCAGGTAGAAGTTCAATGTTCCCGGGATACCTACTTCAATACCTACATAGATGAAGATACCGATAACGCCCAGTACGGTGTGGCGGAAGCTCCACGGGCTGTGAGAGAATTTTTCTTTCTCTACTTTGCCTTTGCGCAGGTGGGGTTCTGGAATGGAAACAAATGAAATGATGATGAAGGTAAGGATGAATACACCCATAGCGATGAAGAGCAGCGGAGCTACATCGCTCATGGCTGTCTGGGGAGTCACGCTACCAATCAGTACACCTACGAAAAGCGGAGTCAGGGTTCCTGACAGGGAGTTCAGGGCACCACCTGCCTGAATGAGCTGGTTTCCTTTGTTACCACCTCCACCTAACATGTTCAGCATCGGGTTTACAACTGTATTCAACATACATACTGAGAAACCGCAGATGAACGCTCCCAGCAGGTAGATGATAAAGTTCAACTTGATGTAATATTCACCCATTGCAAATACATCTACATCGGCGCCCACAAGGCTGGAGATGTACTGGGTTAACAGGCCTAAAAAGCCGACTGCCATGGCGATAAGGGCAGTTTTCTTATAACCAATCTTTACAAGCATGTTTCCGGCAGGAATACCCATAAACAGGTATGCAAGGAAGTTCATCATGTTTCCCATCATACCGAGGGTGTTTGCACCGGCGTACTGGTTCTTCCAGATTGTTCCGAATGGTGCGGCAAGGTTGGTTACAAAAGAGATCATCGCAAAAAGAAAAAACATCGTAATAATTGCGATGAGATTGCCATTCTGTTTTTGTTGATTCATGGTTTAATTGAAAAATATTGGGTTAATAAATTAGGTTAGTTTTCTTGGTATTTGAATTTTATTTTTCAGTCCCGAACTTATAGACGGTTACCTGATGGTAAACTTCGCCAGGGTTGAGGGCTGCCGACGGGAAATGTCCCTTATTGGGAGTGTCGGGGAAGTGCTGTGCTTCGAAGCAGATGGCGCTGCGGGCGGGGAAAGTTGCGCCGTGCCAGCCAGCAAAACCGCTGTGCCAGTTGGCTGTATATACTTGTACACCCGGTTCTGTGGTATAAACTTCCAGTGTACGTCCGCTTGTTGGTTCAACACATTTGGCTGCAAAGACAAGTGTTCCTGCTTCACGCTTGTTGATGACATAGCAGTGGTCGTATCCGGCTCCGTATACCAACTGCTGGAATGGTTCGTTGATGCGGCTGCCTACGGTGTGAGGAGTACGGAAATCCATTGGAGTGCCTTCTACTTTCAGAATCTCTCCTGTAGGGATAGATACTTCATCCATAGGAGTGTAGAAGTCAGCGTTGAGAGTGACTATATTGTTTTCTACGCTGGCGGTAGGAGTTGCCAGACCGGAAAGGCTGAAAAATGCGTGGTGAGTAAGATTGACAATTGTACGTTTGTCGGTCGTTGCCGTATAGGTTATGATAAATTCATTCTGGTTGGTAAAGGTATATACCACAGTGACATCGAGGTTTCCGGGAAATCCTTCTTCACCGTCGGCCGAGAGATAATGGAGCTTCAGGCTCTGCTTGCTGGTCTGTTCGGCATCCCATACGCGTGCATGAAAACCTGTCGGTCCTCCGTGTAATGAATTGGGTCCATTGTTGATGGTGAGTTTGTATTCTTTTCCGTCGAGCAAGAAGCTTCCTTTGGCGATGCGGTTGCCGTAACGGCCAACCAGGGTGCTGAGGAAGGGTTCCGGACTGTTGATTACGCTTTCGATGTTGTCATGGCCTTGTACTACGTTGGCCAGTTTGCCGTTCTTGTCGGGTACCATGATGGCAAGGAGAGCACCTCCGTAATTGGTAACTGCCATTTCGGCACCATTGTCATTTCTCAGGATAAATAAATCGGTTTCCTTGCCTCCGATGTTCTTCTGGAAGTCGGCTCTTTTCAGGCCGCAAAGGTTATTTTCGTAATAAAATGTGTTATTCATGTTTTGGATTCTATATTGTTATCTTTATTATAGGTATAATATGTGTGCAAATAAAAAGATTTTATTCAAAATACACAAACAAATCTGTTATTTTATTCGCTCGGGAAGCAGGTAGAAAGCAAATCGGCAACGATAAAACTGCTTCCGCCTACAAATATGAAGTCGTCGGCACCGGCTTGCTTCTGTGCGGCTTCGACTGCTGTTTTGACATCGGGATAGGCCTCGCCCGACAGTCCGTATGAGTTTGCCAGTTCTTTGACTTTCTCGGCGGGTAGAGCACGCTGTACGCTGGCACGGGTGAAATAATATTTGGCATCTTTGGGTAACATGGCAAGTACGCCGCTGATGTCTTTGTCGTTTACCATTCCGATGACGATGTGGAGCTGCTTGTATTTCTGGAAGGACAGTTGTTTGACGATGTACTGGATGCCTCCTACGTTGTGTCCCGTGTCGCATACGATAGCAGGGTGGCTGGAGAGTTTCTGCCAGCGTCCCATCAGACCGGTCAGTTCGCATACGTGGGCGAATCCGTTTCGGATATCAGTTTCGGTTATATGGTAGCCTTGCTGTTCGAGCAGGGGGAGGGCAGTAAGCAGTGTATTGGTATTCTTTTCCTGACAAAGTCCGCCTAATTCGCCTTTCAGATTGTGGTAACGGGTAGTCTGATAGACATAGTTTCCTGCTTCGTCGTGTGAGGCGCTCAACAGTGAATGTTCTTCTTCGGCAAAGTAGATGGGGGCATGTACTTCGGCTGCCTTCTGGAGGAACACGGGTTTGGTTTCAGGAGTGGTCTCGCCGATAACGACGGGTACGGAGGGTTTGATGATGCCTGCTTTCTCACCTGCTATCTTGGCTAAGGTATTTCCTAAGAACTGTACATGGTCGAAGCTGATGTTGGTGATGAGGCACAGGTCAGGATGAATGATATTGGTGCAATCCAGTCGTCCGCCCAGCCCGACTTCGATGACGGCTACGTCGACTTGCTGACTGGCAAAATAGTGAAATGCCATGGCGGTAGCCAGTTCGAAGAAGGAAGGATGAAGGGGCTCGAAGAAAGAACGGTGCTTTTCCACAAAATCGACAACGAATGCTTGTGAAACGGGGACTCCGTTGATGCGGATGCGTTCGCGGAAGTCGACCAGATGTGGAGAGGTATAAAGTCCTACACGGTAGCCTGCCGACTGAAGTATGGCGGCCAGGGTGTGCGAGCAGGAGCCTTTCCCATTGGTGCCCGCTACATGAATGGTGCGGAATTTGCGGTGGGGGTGTCCGAAGTATTCATCGAGTGCCAGTGTGTTTTCTAATCCTTCTTTGTATGCTGCCTTTCCTACATGCTGGAACAAGGGAGCGCTATTGTATAAGTATGTGAGAGTTTCCTGATATGTCATTGCGCTTATGATATTTTTAACTATGCAAAGTTAATTTATTTATCGACATATTGATCAGTACCACCACGGATAATCATTTTTTCTGCCCTCTATGCCTATACTGAACGAGCTGCTTTCGCCCACCTTGAAGTTGATCATGCCGCCTATGCGGTCGGGGGCATAGTTAGGAAGGGGATAATAGTAGGGAGAGCGTTTGGGGTTGAAAGATTTGTTTCCGTAGGCGTAGATGCTGATTCGGTCGGTCAGTTTATAGGCCGCCACTCCGGCAATACCTACTGTATGGTATCGAAGGAATCCCCAGTCCATGTTACTGGCATAAAGTCCTCCGGCTACACTGAAACGGTCGGTCACGGGAACAGCGTACATGAAGGCGGCATCCTGTCCGAATCCTACTCCCGAAGGGGCATACCGGCTGGGGCTGAAGGTCAGGTTCAGACCGATGGAAGCGTTGAATCCTTTATGGAGCTGCCACGTAGCATAGCCATAATCGAACGGGGTAATGCCGTACATACCGAAAGGGGCGACAAATCCCGGCTGCGGAATGGGGGAGGAAAGGGGAACGCTCAGGCTGTCTTTGGCTACGGTGAGCGCGGTTTCCGTTGGGGAGGCAGCTGGAGCTTCTGTTTCAGTGGCTGCTATGTTTTGCTGGTTTTCCGTTTGCGCAACAGCAGTGAGTGGGGACAAGATAGCAACTAATAGTAGAATGTATAATGATTTCATCTGTTTAAATTTTTTGTAATGGCTCGTATCAAAGATATGGAATTTTGGAAAGTGCCGTTCGGGCTGCAACAGAGATTAACGCAGATTAACGCTGATTTATAAGAAAAAAGGGTACAACACGACAACTTTTTGGTGTATAGTTGCCTTGCTGTACCCTTCTTTTATCGGGGAGGAAGTGTCCGATGCTTAATCGAACAGACTTCTGAATTTCTTGAAAATCTTCTCTTTCAGGCTGATGTTGGGCTTGAAGCTTTCTGATTCCTGCCATTTTTCGAGTGCCTGACGTTCTTCTTTTGTCAGTTTCTCCGGAATGTATACGCTGACGTTGACCAGTAGGTCGCCTGTTCCGGTGCTGTATCCGTAACTATTGATGTTTGGCAATCCCTTACCACGCAGACGGAGAACCTTACCTGGCTGAGTACCCGGCTCAATCTTGATCTTGGCTTTTCCATCGATAGTAGGTATTTCTACGGTACCTCCCAAAGCAGCTGTCGGGACGCTCAGTAGCAGGTTATAAATCAGGTCGCTTTCATCACGAATCAATTCCGGATGCTTTTCTTCTTCGATGAGAACCAGCAAGTCACCCGGTACACCGTTGTGCTTTCCGGCATTACCTTTACCGTTGATGGTAACCTGCATGCCTTCGGCTACACCGGCAGGAATCTTGACGCTGACTACTTCTTCACCGTATACGATGCCTTCGCCACCGCATTCCTTACATTTGTTTTTGATGATTTTACCTTCACCGCCGCACTGAGGACAAACGGTCTGAGTTTGCATCATACCGAAGATGCTCTGCTGGGTGCGTGTAACGCTTCCTGTTCCGTGACAGGTAGGACAAGTTTCTACACCGCCGTCGCCTTCGGCTCCCGTACCATGGCAATGTGAGCACTGTACGTATTTCTTGAGTTTGAATTTTTTCTCTACTCCTGTGGAGATATCTTTCAGGTTCAGTTTAACCTTTACACGTAAGTCCGAACCACGGAACTTACGCTGGCGGGGCTGTGAACCTCCTCCGCCAAAGCCACCGAAACCGCCATGTCCACCGAAAATATCGCCGAACATAGAGAAAATATCATCCATAGACATACCTTGTCCGCCAAATCCTCCGAAGCCGCCTGCACCGGCTGTTCCGTCTACACCTGCATGTCCGAACTGGTCGTAACGTGCACGTTTATCGGGGTTGCTGAGGACTTCGTAAGCCTCGGCTGCTTCTTTGAACTTTTCTTCTGCCTCCTTGTCGCCCGGATTTCTGTCGGGGTGATACTGAATGGCTTTTTTACGGTATGCTTTCTTTATTTCATCTGCTGAAGCTGACTTGTCGACACCCAGCACTTCATAATAGTCTCTTTTTGCCATAATCAACGAGATTTAGGAATTACTGTGCTACAACAACTTTTGCGTGGCGGATTACTTTGTCGTTCAATTTATATCCGGTCTGTACGCAGTCGAGAACCTTTCCTTTCTGGGCTTCATCCGGTGCCGGTACCAGTGCGATTGCTTCGTGGTAGTCGGTATCGAAGGTTTCGCCTACAGGTTCCATTTTCTGAAGCCCTTCCTGTGCCAGAACTTTGTGGAACTTTTGGAATATCAGATCCAAACCTTCGTACATAGATTGTACATTGTCAGCTTTCTGCATGTTCTGTAAAGCACGTTCCAAATCGTCAAGAATCGGAAGGATAGCACTGATAGCTTTCTCACCGCCGTTCTTGATCAGTTCGGCTTTTTCCTTCATGGTACGTTTACGGTAGTTATCGAATTCTGCTGAAAGACGCAAGTATTTGTCCTTTTGCTCTTCGATGGTCTTTTTAGCCTCTTCCAGCTCTTTTTCTAACTTCTGTTCGGAAGTGAGTTCTTCACTTTCTTCTTCAGTGTGCTGAGCGTTCTGAGCTTGGGATTCGGTCTGTTCCGATGCTTTTTCCTGCTGCTCCTTCAGCACTTCGTTTTCTTCTTGTGAATGATGATTTTTTGTTGTCATGA
>ULTZ01034577.1_pt1 | contig 14984 bp, 11 predicted proteins | sample 1957981 | NCBI WGS metagenome assembly ULTZ01 (sample SAMEA4835745, study PRJEB28245) | human gut metagenome | biome: gut microbiome; material: fecal sample | place: Denmark | collected 2008
AGAAATTTGATTTTTGAATGAATTTAGATTACGCGCAGGCGCGACGCGCGCATTTATAATGAATATAGGAGAATTTGAATTTTTCTCTAAAATATGATATACTAAAAGAAAATGGACAGGAAGGAGAATAAAAAAAATGAGAAAGTTTACTACGCTTGAAGAAGTGAAAGAAAAATATCCCCTAGACCTGATTGTTTTTTCAAATACAAAACCGCCGTTAGGAATTGTTGGATATTTCTGTGACGGAGAATTCTATTACCCAATGTATCACGATAAATTTGAAGGTTATCAAATTTTGGAGGAAGATGAATGAGTTACGATGCTAATTCGATAGAAACGCTCTCATTCCGTGACGCAATACGCTCGCGCGCGGCAATGTATATGGGTAGTGAAGATAATCAAGGTGTTCTTCAATGTATCCGTGAAATTATTACGAATTCCATAGACGAAGCGACTATGGGCTATGGCAATGAAATTGAAGTTACTCTTTCTAAAGATAATCAAGTTACAATTCGTGATAATGGACGCGGCGCGCCGTTTGGTAAACGCGAAGATGGAACAGAAGCACTTGAGGCTATTTACACAATGCCACACTCTGGTGGCAAATTCTCTGATAAAGTTTATCAGAACGTGGCGGGCCTCAACGGTATTGGAGCAAAAGGCACTGCTCTCACTAGTGATATCTTTGAAGTGTGGAGCACTCGTGATGGACAAGTGGCTTATCTCCATCTAGAAAAAGGTATCAAAGAAAGTTTTACAATTTCTCCCACTGATTCAAAATATCATGGAACAATTGTTTCCTTCATTCCATCTCAAGAAGTATATCATCTTGAGCCAATTTCAATAAAATTTGAAGATATCAAAAAAATGTGCCGTGATTGGTCATATCTTTATCCTCAAATTATTTTCATTCTAAATAATGATTTGACAGGTGAAAAAATAGAGTACCAATCTAAAAATGGCTTACTTGATTTTCTCAAAAATAGTAGTGCGAAAACAATTCACAAAACTCCACTTCATATTGTTCTAAAAGAAGACCAAATTGAAGCTGAAATTGTAATGGAATGGACAGACAGTCGTGCTGAAACTTCTTTTACCTTTACGAATGGACTTGAAAATTCAAATGGCGGGACATCTCTAACTGGTGTAAAAACAGCTTTGACGAACTTCTTCAAGAAGAAAATCAAAGGAGAAGGTTCTCCTGACACTTTGCGCAAAGGTTTACTTTATGCCGTCAGTTGTAAAGTGCCGAACCCTTCTTTTGCTAATCAAACCAAGACGAAAGTAAATACGCCTGAGCTTAGGGGTCTTTGCCAGCGTGCGACTACCCAAATGCTTGAAGATTTTGAGCGAAAACATTCTGATGAATTTCAGAAAATTTTGGACTTACTTTTGAAAGAAGTAAAAGCCGATGCTGCTGCGGAACGTGCGCGCCGCCAAGTCTTAGAAACGGAAAAAGAAATCAATAACGAAAAGAAAAAACGTGCAATTCTTGCCGACAAGTTGAAGGACTGCCAAATTCATGGGCCAGAGAACGGCTCAATTCTAGCCATAACGGAGGGAGATAGTGCTCTTGGTGCACTTGCCCAAGGCCGGCCCATCGATCGAGTAGCCCTTCTCCCCATCCGCGGTAAAATCATTTCGGCTCTGAAGCATGACCAAGAAAAAATTCTACAGAATGAGGAAGTCAAAGCAATTTTTTCTGCGTTAGGCTGTGGCTTCTTCAACAATTATAACTCGAAAAAACTTCGTTATCAATACGTTGCTTGCGCTTCTGACGCTGACGTTGATGGCGCATCAATTTCAAATCTAATTACAACACTTTTCTTCTATATGTGCCCTCAGTTTATAAAAGAAGGGCGTTTGTTTAGAATGAAAATGCCACTTTTTGTTTTACGTTATAAAGATAAGACCCTTTATGCGTTTAGTGAAGAAGAAAGAGATATGCTTCTAAAGAAAAATGGAAAGCCAAAAGAAATTAGTCGTAAAAAAGGTATTGGTGAGAATACGCCTCAAGAAACAAAAGTAAGTGTTTTCGGCGCTCAACGTAGATGGGAACGCATTCAAATTGAGGATTTTGAAAGATATTCGGAAATGATGAATATGCTGATGGGACCAAACGTAGAAGAAAGAAAGCAATTTATTATGAAGAATGTTGATTTTTCAAATATCTGTGAATAAGGAGGATTATAGTGGTAGATTTTATTGATAGAGATGCACAGGAAGTTTTCGAGGAAGATTTCCTCGATTTTGCTGGCTATAACCTCCAACGCCGCGCGCTACCTGACGCGCGCGATGGCTGTAAGTGGGGCGCGCGGAAGCTTCTTCATGCGCAATACCTCGCAAAGCTCACTTATGATAAGCCTTTCAAAAAGGCCGCAAAGTCAGTCGCGCAGGCTACTAGCTTTAGTTATACACATGGCCCGGCCTCTGCGTATGGCACACTTATCCGTATGGCTAAACCTTTTGCTTATCGAGTTCCCCTCCAAGAAGCCAATGGCAACTATGGCACTTTGATGAATCCAAACGATCATTCTGCTGATCGTTATGTTGAGTTGCGCGGATCTGAAATTGCATACCAACTTTTGAAAGACTTGGAAAAAGGAATTATTGATGAATGGGAAGACACTTATGATATGGAAGGAAAATTCCCAAAAGTGCTTCCCGCGAAGGGCTTTTGGAATGGCGTCAATGGTTGTATTTCGATTGGTAGCGGTATGTCAAGTAGTTTGCCACCGCTCAACCTTAGGGAAACTAATGAAGCAATGATAAAGCTTCTTTGGAACCCCAATATTTCAGATGATGAAATTCTTTGTTATCCAGACTTTCCAACAGGCGCGACACTTCTAAATAAAGATGAAGTTAGAAAAAGCCTTTTGGCTGGAAATGGTCCTGCGTGTAAAGTGCGCGCGAGCATTGAATGGGAACCAAAAGATAGATGTTTTATTGTTAGAGAAATGCCGTATTCAACTTTTACAAATACTATCTGTAAGGAACTGGCAAATCTAATTGAAGAAGATGAAAGCTGCGGCATTCGTGATTTTGCTGACTATACTGGTGAGCGCGCAGATTTGAGAATTTTCCTCTCAAAAGGTGCTTCTCCTGAGAAAGTTTTGAAATATCTTTATAAGAATACTTCTCTTGAAACTTTCTTTGCCATCAATATGACTGTCCTTGATAAGGGCCTCTACCCTGTTGTGATGGGGCAACGTGCGCTATTCCAATCACATCTCGACCACGAGAAAACTGTTTATATAAATTGTTTTCAGTTTGATAGGCGCAAAATTTGTGCGCGACTTCATATTCTTGAAGCACTTATCAAAGCAATTTCAATGATCGATGAAGTAGTAAAAACTATCAAGCAAGCTGCGGATACAAAAAATGCGTCAATTGGGCTTCAGCGCCTGCTATGTATTGATGAAACGCAAGCAAAAGCAATTCTTGACCTAAAGCTCTCTCGTCTTACCCATCTTGATGTTTCTAAGTTGATGAGTGAAAAAGCCGAGCTAGAGAAAGAACTCGCGCGCATTGAAGCTATTCTTGCCGATGAGAATCTTTTGAAGAAAGAGATTGAAAAGGGGCTGCGCGAAGTAGCTGAAAAATTTGGTGATGCGCGCAGGACAAAAATTTTGAATATTTCCAATGAAGAAGAAACGGTCGAGCGGAAGCAGTTGGCTCTTTCTTTTACGAATGAGGGCGCAGTTTTTGTAAGTGAAACATCAACTCTCTATTCTCAAAAGCGTAATGGCGTTGGGCAAAAATTCAAACTCGATAAAGGCGAATATGTAGTTGACACGCTTGTTGGAGAAACCACAGATGGAATTCTTTTCTTTACAGGCAAGGGGCGTTTTTACTCTACAAAAATGGGTAATTTCTCTATTGGAGAAAAGCAATACCTAAACAGCCTTGTACCATTCCAGCCCGATGAACAAGTGCGCGCAAGCGTTATTATCTCGGAAGAACAACAAGCCTCTAACATTATCTTCATTACAAAGAATGGAATTTTGAAGAAATCTTCTTTGTCTGAGTATAACCTAAAAAGAGGTAATGGTGCACAGGCAATAAAACTCGACGAAAATGATACAATTGTCTCTGTTTTGATTTTAAGAGATGAAAATATTGGAATCTTGTCCTACTCTGGCAACTTTATTATGATTTCCACTTCTGATATCCGTCCGATTGGACGAGTCGCGCGCGGCGTTGTAGGAATGAAGCTCAATGAAGGAGATTATGTTATTTCCGCGCGAGTTATTCCAAAAGAGACTAAAGAGATTTTATCAATTTCTGAAGATGGTTCAGCGAAACGAACTTCAATTGGAGAATTTGGGCTGACCGGCCGCGCAACAAAAGGAAAATCAATTCAGCAATCAGATAAACTTTGTGATTTCTTACCGCTAATTGATGATAAAGAAGTTTTGGTAGTCTCTAATGTTTCTCAAATTCGGCTAAAGATAAATGAAATTCCTTTACTATCGCGCACAACGATGGGCGTGAAGGTAATGAAATTGAAAGATAAAGAAAAAATTCAGAATTTAGTTGGATTGAATTCTTGATTTTCTTTTGAATTTTGAGTATAATATTATTACAAAATGAGTTGAATGACAACTTATTTGATATGGAATAAATGAGACACTGTCTCGTTTATAATAAAATATTTTATAATAAAAAAGGAGTAAATTGTTATTATGAAGCTAACTGAAAAGAGTCAAATTGTTTTTGAGTATCTAAAGAATAATGGCGATAAAGTGTCTATCGAGGAGCTAGCTAACGCTACTGGTCGTTCTGCCCGTTCTATCGGTGCGAACGTTCTCGACCTTACTAAGAAGGGTCTTGTCGTTCGTGAGAAGGAAGAGGTTGAGGGCGCCGAGAAGCCCGTCGCATATGCCATTCTAACTGACGCTGGCAAGACTTTTGTCCCTTCTGACGACGAAGAGTAAATTGAATTCATATAGGCGAGGCTATTATTAGCCTCGCCATTTGAAGAGCCAAATATAATAATTGAAAAGGAGAAAAAATAAATGCTAAAGCAAGCTGAAAATAGAGGTAAGATTGAAGGTATTCTACTAGAGACAAATCTAAAGTATGGCTCTTTTGAGAAGAATGGACAGAAGATTGATACTGTCGGCGGTGAGATTACTGTTGAAGTCGACAAGGAAGTCAACGGTGTACCTGCCACTTATCAGATTCCAGTTTCTCTTTATGCTCAGAAGTATAAGAAGGATGGGAAGACCCTAAATCCTGCTTACACGAGTATTGAGACTGTGATGAAGGAGTATAAGTCTGTTGCCGCAGTTGGCAGAGAAGAGGCTGATCGTGTTCGTATCACTGGCGCGACCCTTAAGATGAATGAGTTCTACGCGCAGGATGGTCGTTTTGTTTCTACCCCACGTATTCAGGCTTCTTTTGTGAATAAGGCAACTGGCGAATTCAAACCATCTTGTGAATTTACTATTATGTTTGCTATTTCTAGTATCAAGCCGATGGTTGATGAGCAGGGTGTTGAACTTGACCCCAAGAAGCTTGAGATCACTGCTATTGTTCCGCAGTATGGCGGCAAGGTAGATATTATGAAGCTTCATGCCACCAATCCCAACGTCGTTGCAGCAATTGAGCAGTATTGGGAGACCGATAAGACTTTTAAGGCAACAGTTCGTCTCAACTTCTCTTCTACGACTGAGAAGATTGTTGAGCAGATTGGCTTTGGTGAGCCGCAGGAGCGTATGAAGACCACTTCTGTGAAGGAGCTGGTTGTAATTGCTGGTTCTCAGGAGCCGTTTGAGGGTGATGCCGCATATGATATGGATGACCTCGTTCAGGCAATGCGCGAACGCAAGGCTCGTCTTGACCAGATGAAGGCAGAGGCAGGCAAGAAGAGTGCTCATAAGGCTCCCGCGCAAACTAGTTCCCTTTCTAATGTTGGAGCCGACCTAGGCTTCTAATTTTAGGAGGTAAGGGAAATGGCTATTGATATTCTTTCTTTACAACCGAATGTTATTTCAAGGGATCTTCGTGGTAAATATCTGCTTCTTGCCGGTGCGCCAAAGACAGGAAAGACTACTTTTTGTTGCCAAAGTGATAAAGCACTAATTCTAGCGTAAAAAGATGGATAAGAGTAAAGATTTTTTTACTGTGTTGCGAAAAAGTAATAGTCCTACAAGTAATATTATTTGGACACAGGAACAGATAGATTATATTATTGCTCAATATAATTTACATCATAGCACCACAAGAATAGCTAAAGATTTCAATTTGACAAATGCTGGTTCTATAAGGACAGTCCTCAAAAAATATGGAAACGGAGTATTGAATCTTTCTGATTTACATAAAATTGGTTATCCAAGAAATTCAGATTATTTTGAAAATATAGATACTCCAGAAAAAGCTTATTGGTTAGGTTTTCTTTTCGCTGATGGATGTGTAGATAAGAAAAATAGTATCAAATTAGAATTGGCTTCTGTCGATGAGGAACACGTCAAAAAATTCCAAAAAGCGATAGGCGCTGTAAATCATAAAATAATTCATTCTCAAAAAAGTGTTGGAGATAAAATTTATTATCAGTCAATTTTAACAATTCGAGATTATAAAATGGTAAATGATTTAGCTAAATTAGGCTGTGTAAATAATAAAAGTCTAATATTAGAATTTCCAACAGAGAAAATTCCAGAAGGTTTATATTCTCATTTTATCAGAGGCTATTTTGATGGTGATGGCAGTCTGAATTATACAAAAAAAATATACCAAGGTCGCCAGCATCATTGGAGAATAGAATTTTGTGGGACTAAAAATTTTTTAGAAAAGCTGAAAAGAATTTTTGGAAAAGAAAATCTCGCGTTAGAAAATCGTGGTAAATATTACTGTCTGACTATTGGCGGAGCAAAGCAATTAGAAAGAATATTAGCTTATATTTATAAAGATGCTTATGATGAAATTTGTTTGAGCAGGAAAAAAGAAAAATATGAACTCTTTATCCAAGAGCGCATAAAAGGTGAACCCGTAAATTCGGGGTGTGAATCTAACTGACTTGATTTGCTAACGGTGAAACTCTTTATAAAGACAATACCGTGCTAAGCTTCTTTTATAAGAAGAAAGTGTAACGACTATTCCGCAAGGAAGTAGGATAGAAGCTAGGTGGAAGTCCAAATCCGAAGCGCCATTTCATAATTATATATGAAGAGATAGTCTATTCCTTATAGTAATATAAGGTGAAAAAGTTGAAATTGGTACTAACGCACAAGGTAACGCTATGGTTCAGCCAATTACGACTTGGTCTGAATTCAAACTAGTTCTTCGCCAGCTAGAAAAACCGCAAGCTAAGGAAAAATATAACACTATTTGTATTGACACTCTAACTATTGCTTTTGATCTTTGTGAACAATTTATTTGTTCACAAAATGGTGTTTCTAAGATTGGAGATGTGCCCTACGGCGCTGGGTACACACAACTCTCAAAAGAGTTTGAGAGTGTCCTCCGAAAGATTACGATGCTTTCATATGGATTGATAATGACATGTCATTTGAAAGAAAGCTATGATGATGAAGGCAAACTTATTAGCGCGAAGCCTGATCTCAATAATCGCTGTCTAAAAATTGCAAATGGAATTGCGGACGTTATTGGTGTCATCACTCAAACATGGAATGAAAAGGGTGAAAGTGAGCGTTGGATTCAAACTCGTTCAACTCCAACAATTACAGCAGGAAGCCGATTCCGTTTTCTTGCTCCTCGTATTCCATTTGATTTCCATGAGTTTGAAACAGCTCTGGCTAAAGCAATTGATATGGAGGAGCAAAATGGTGCACGCGTTGTCGATAACGCTCCAATTATCGCTAATGAAAAGCATGATTTCAATGCTACAATGAGTGAGGCTCGTGAAATTTGGACTTCGCTTGTAAATAAGGCACAAACGGACGAGGATAAGACGGATATTGTTCGCACGATGTCAAAGAAGGTTGAGATGATTTTTGGCCGAAAGATAAAACTCTCAGAAGTTACTGAAGACCAAGTTGATTTGTTATATCTTGCACTTCTTGACCTGCGCGACCTACGTGACAGTATGAACTAAATAGATATATGTTCAGAGGCATAGTGTAAGACTATGCCTCTGAATTTGTATTTTTACGAAATTTATGATATAATATTAGAAAGGAAAAGAATTGGAGTTGATAGAGTGAAACACGAAGTCAAATGCCGACTATGTGGGCAATATTTTGATGCTCAACTTGATGGGTTAGACACTGTCTATGTGATGCCCGCAAAGAATTATTATTATCATAAAACCTGTTATGATAATTGGAAAAAAGCGAATCTAAATGAGGACGACCAATGGCGCGACCGTATTTATGACTATCTCGCGCACGACCTAAAAATCAAATATGATTTTTTCAAATGCGAAGCTTTCTTCAAAAGCTTCATCAAATCAGAGAAAAAAGGAACATATAAAGGATGTTATTTTGCTTTGAAATATTTTTATGAAATTCAAGGTGGAGATAGGGAGAAAAGCTATGGCGGCCTTGGAATTATTCCATATGTTTACGCCAAATCTACCGAATATTGGTCGCGCAAAGAACAAGAAAATCGTGGCATCGTTGCTTCTATTGAAGAAGAAATCAAAAAACGTGAAGAGCTCCGCGCGAAAGCTCCTCTCCGTAAAGTCAAAAAAGAAAAGACTCAAGCAAAACCAAAGTGGAACTTGGAGGACATTGAATGACAGATAAAAATACAGTGCTGCAAGTTCTCGGGGCACTTATGGCAAAGCCCCAATATCTTAGCCATACAGACAAATATATACTAACTCCGGATGACTTTCAAACAAAACTTGATAAATATATTTTTGCTGCAATTGACGGTCTTTACCGAAATGGCGCGACACGTATTGCTCCTATTGATATTGAAGGTTATCTAAAAAATAATGCGTCTGCACGCGTTACTTTTGAAACGGCTCATGGTATCGAATACCTCCAAGACGCGCAATACTATACAGACGAAGATAATTTTCTTCTTTATTATCGCCGTCTAAAAAAGATTAGCTTATTGAATTCCCTTCAAAAAATGGGTGTTGACACAAGTGAGTTTTTTATTGAAGATGAAACAAAGCCAGAAGCATTTGAAGTCAACAAGAACTTTGAAGAATTAACAATTGAAAAAATCCTTCAAAAGGTCAAGTCTAAAATTCTAAAGCTAGAACAAAATTATAGCGAAAATGATGAAATACAGTCGTGGAACCTAGAAGAAGAAGTAGATGATGTGATTGATAGCTTCGGAGCTCCAGAAGGAATTGGTCTTCCAGTAAACGGAGATATTTTTTCTCATATCATAAATGGCGCGGAACTTGGTGCGCTAACTATCCGTAGTAGTGGAAGTGGCGGAGGCAAGAGTGCGCAGGCTGTAGCTGATGCTTGTCGATTAGCATTTCCTTTTTATTATGATGACTATAAAAGAAAATGGGTTAGAGTAGGTAATACAGAACCAGTTCTTTTTATAATGACAGAGCAAAAGCCAGAACAAATTATTCAAATGGTTCTAGGATATTTGACCGGAATTGAAAGAAGTCGATTCCGTTATGGAGATTTTTCAAAAGACGAATTAGAGAGAATAGAGACTGCACGCAAGATTATCAAGCATTATAAAACGTTGAAACTGATGAGAATTCCTGACCCATCAATTGAACAAATCAAGAATATAGTGCGCGAACAGGTAATTCTTTACGGAAGTCGATATGTATTTTATGATTATATCTTTATTTCTCCAAAACTGCTTGAAGAATTTCGTGGGCACTCATTACGTAATGATGAACTGCTTTTACTTATGACTACTGCTCTCAAAGACCTTGCAATTGAACAAAACGTCTGTGTCTTTACTTCAACTCAAGTCAATGCAAAAGCTGATGATAATACTGATATACGAAACGAAGCTTCTCTTGCTGGCGGTCGAGCAACCATCAACAAAGCAGACAATGGTGTAATCTGTGCGCGACCAACAAAAGATGAAATTGAAATTCTCAATCAAGATAGAGTTCTTGACCAAGGTATTATTCCAGATATGGTAACGGACGTTTTCAAAGTTCGTTCTGGTCGATGGACACAGGTTAGAATTTGGAGCCAATTCAATGCTGGTACGCTTCGTAAACGCGACCTTTTTGCGACAGATCGTTATATGCGACCTATACCAGAACTCACAGAAGATGAGGCGCGCGGCCTCGTAAATTGGGAACTTTCAAAAGAAGATGAAGAGTTCTTAGAAGAAATCAACAAGAAAGGAAAGAACTGATGGCAATCAATTATAAAGAAATAATTGAAAGTCTTGAGCCAGAGGACATTGAAAAAATTTTAGATAAGTTAGACGTCCTTTGGATTGATAAAGGAGACTTTTTGCTTTGTAAAACAGCTTGTCACAATCTAAATGTAGATGAGGCTTCTTGGAAACTTTATTACTATAAGAATACTCATCTTTTTTATTGCTATAGCTCATGCGGTGCAATGTCAATATTTCAATTTGTTGAACATTGGTATGAAGTACGTGAAGTAGCCTTTGACTGGTATCAAGATATTTATAGTTTTATCCAAAGCTACAACCAATCTTATTTTGCCGAGGAAAAAGAACTAAAAACAAAATATAAAAGTAATAGAGATAAGTATGTAGGACAAAAACTTCGGCGTGAGCTCCCAGAATTTTCTTCTAAGGTTCTTGAAACTTTTCAACATTATTATCCAGTTGAATGGTTGGAAGAAGGAATCACGGAACAAACAATGGATAAGTATGAGATACTTTATTCACCAACTCAGAATAAAATTATTATTCCTCATTTTGATGTAAATGGAAGATTAGTTGGAATTAGAGGGCGCGCGCTCGATGAATGGGAAGTTGAAAATGTTGGTAAATATATGCCAATTCAGGTAGAAAATACTTGGTATTCTCATCCTCTCTCTTTCAATTTATATGGACTTTTTCAGAATAGGAAAAATATTGAAGAAAGAGGCATTTGCTATGTGTTTGAAGCGGAAAAATCTGTACTTCTTTCTGAAAATTTTTCTACACCGAATTGTGCGGTGGCCATTTGTGGCAGTCAGTTCAATAAATACCAAGTTGACCTTTTGATGCGGTTCGCGCGCCCAAGAGAAATTATTCTTTGTTTGGATAACGAAGAAAAAGAAGGAAGCACAGAATATTTTGAAAAACTTTGGAAGATTTGTAATAAATATAAAAATTATTGTAGATTTTCTTTTGTTTATGATAGAAAAAATATAACAAAAAAGAAAGACAGCCCAGCTGATGAAGGAGAAGAAGTCTTTCGTCAACTGATAAAGGAGAGAGTAAAAGTGTAATGAGATATCGACTAAAAAATCCAGAAATAAAAGAAAACTTTGGAGAAAATCTCCTTCGCGCGAGAGGAGTCCAAGACATTCAAGAGTTTTGTCATCCAGACGAAAGTTGCCTTCAAAGCTGGCACGACTTAGAAAATATTGAAAGAGCAGTGAAAGCGATAGAGCTAACAATCAATGATGTGCGTCCATATGCACTAATTGCTGATTGCGACGTTGATGGCGCAACATCATCTGCCATTATCTATCAATATTTGAAAAGGCTAAATCCAAAAAAAGAAATTCAATACTTTATTCATTCTGGAAAACAGCATGGCTTTTCTGATTTGATGGAACAGTTAGAAGATAAAGATTGGAGTATAATTATTGCGCCAGATAGTGCCACAAATGACGGCGAATATATTTCCCGTTTTAGTTGTCCTGTATTGTGCGTGGACCACCATATCAAGGAAGAGAATACAATTATTCCTTCAAATATGATTTTAGTAAATAATCAAACTTCACCTAATTATAAGAATAAAGATTTGTGTGGAGCTGGTGTCACCTGGCAGTTGTGTCGCGCACTTGACTACTTTTTTATAAAAGACCTTGCTTGGGAATATATTGATTTATGTGCTTTAGGTATTGTCGCAGATATGATGTCAATGTTAGAGGTTGAAAATCAATATCTCGTTCAAACTGGCTTCAAAAATATCAAAAATAAAATGTTTAAGACTTTGCTTGAGAAGCAAGATTATTCAATGGGCGGGAAGATTACTCCAACCACAGTTGCTTTCTATATTGTGCCGCTAATCAATGCTATGATTAGAGTTGGGTCAATGGATGAGAAAGAACGCTTATATCTATCCTTCGTGATGCCAGAAGTAATGGTTGATTGTCATAAGCGAGGCGCGAAAGGCACAAAAGAACGTCTTTGTGTTGAAAGCACGCGCGAGTGCGTGAACGCTAAGTCTCACCAAGATAAAATGAAAGAACAGATGGTTGAGAAACTTGAAGCCAAAATTTTCAAGAAGGATTTATTATCTAACCAAGTTCTTTTCATTCGGCTAGAGGATGATGATGTATTTCCCGCAGAACTAAATGGGCTTATAGCGATGAGTATTGCATCGAAGTATAAACGCCCTACAATCGTAGCTCGTCTCAATAATGAGGGGTATATCAGAGGGAGTGCTCGCGCGCCTGGAAATACAGAACTAAAGTCTTTCAAAAATTTTATGGCTGGCACTAAGTTATTTGAGTATACGCTTGGCCACGACCAAGCTCTGGGAGTGAGTATTCTCGACCGCAATCTTTCTACTTTTCATGAAATCGCCAATGAAGAGCTCTCAAAAATTGATTTCGGCGAAAATTACTATGACGTAGATTTTGTGATGCGCGCCGACGACCCAAAAATTGGTGAAGCTATTGAAGATCTTTGTGCGATCGAACAGGTTTATGGGCAACAAAATGAAGAACCAGTTATGGCAATCACTAATTTGAATGTGTCTCAAAACGATGTCAAAATCATTGGAAAGAATTTAGATACTTTGCGAATTGAGAAGAATGGAATTACCTATGTAAAGTTCCGCGCGAAAGATTTGATTAGAGAGCTAAAAGACTTTCCAGGTGATATGGATATTACTTTAGTTGGCAAGCCAAATATTAACACTTGGAATCATAAAAATATTCCACAAATCTTTATGGATGATTGCGAAGTCGAAGACGCAAGATTTGCTTTTTAGAGAAATTTGTGATATAATAGAGATAAGAAATTAGAAAGGAAGGTGATGAAAAGTAATGAGATTTGAAACACACAGCCACTCTCATTACTCAAATATCCGTCTAATTGATAGTATCAATAAACCACGTGACATGATACTGACCGCCTCAAAACTTGGATACTCCGGCCTCGCGCTAACTGACCATGAAGCTCTTTGTGGCCATGTTGAATGGCTTCAATTAGAGCAAGAACTAAAAGAGAAAAATCTTATTGCCGGAAATTTCAAATGTGCGCTTGGTAATGAAATTTATCTTACGGAGACTAGAGAACCAAAACAAAAATATTGGCACTTTCTCTTGATTGCTAAAAATACAGAAGGTCATCGTGCGCTCCGTGAGCTTTCATCTCAGGCATGGCTAAATGGTTATACGGAGAGAAGAATGGAGCGCGTTCCAACGTTGAAAACCGAGCTGGAAGAAATTGTAAAGCGTTTTCCAAACTCTCTTGTAGCAGACAGCGCCTGTCTTGGCTCAGAATTAGATGCTCTTGTTCTCGCGCTTGATGATGCCGAGAAGCAAAATGACAAAGAGCTAATTCTTGAAAAGAAAATTGAAATTGATAAGTTTCTTCGATGGTGTATTTCACTTTTTCATGACGATTTTTATATTGAAATTGCTCCAGGCATCTCATCTGATCAAAAGCGTTTCAATCGCCGAATAAAACCTATTGCCAAATTCTATGGCCTAAAAATTGTTATGGGAACTGATGCTCACTATCTTACTTCTGAATACCGAGAAATTCACAAGGCTTTTCTCAACTCAAAAGATGGCGAACGTGAAGTTGATAGTTTTTATCATGACGCGCATTTTATGTCTGATAAAGAGGCTTATGAGAATTTGAAAGATATTTTTTCAAAAGAAGAATTTGAAGAAATGTGTCAAAATTCTCTTGAAATTATGAATAAGATTGGAACTTATGAAATTTTTCATAATCCAATTATTCCAGAAACAGAAGTCCATCCGCTTCCTCCTATCGTTGACGAAAGCCTTAGAGATTATCCTCATCTTTTTGAATTGAGAAAAAGCGAGAACCCTCAAGAAAGAGAATGGGTAAATTCTTGTATTTCTTCCATGGAAAAGAAGGAAATTGGAGATAAAGAGCATTGGGAACGCCTTGAATTAGAGGCTGATATTCTTTGCCATATTAGCCATAAACTAGGAAATTGTCTGTTTTCATATTTCAATACTTTCAAAGATTTTATTGATACTTTCTGGGAATGTGGTTCAATTACTGGCCCAGGTCGCGGTAGCTCTGGCTCATTTCTCTCAAACTATCTTCTTGGAATTACTCAACTAGACCCCATTGAATATAATTTTCCTTACTTTAGATTTTTGAACAAAGACCGCGCGGAGTTGCCAGATATTGACCAAGATTTGTCTCCGTCAAAACGTCCTCTAGTTTTCAAAAAACTAAGAGAAAAGCGAGGAGAACTAAATGTCGCCCAGGTAGCGACATTCGGGACGACCTCTGCGCGTGCAGCTGTAGCAACAGCTTGCCGCGGCTACCGTTCAAAAGAGTATCCAAAAGGAATTGACAGCGATATCTCACTTTATCTTTCTGGCCTTATTCCTTCAGAGCGAGGTATTACTTGGAGTCTTACAGAGTGCTTTGAGGGGAATGAAGAAAAAGGAAGGAAACCAATTCGAGAATTTTGCTCCCAGTTTGAGAATTATCCTGGTCTAAAAGAAATTGCTCTTGGAATTGAAAATCTAATTGTCCGACGTGGTGTTCATGCTTCAGGTGTTATCTTTTATAACAATTCTCCGTTTGAAACAAGCGCGCTAATGAAAAGTCCTGGTGGTGATATCACTACGCAGTTTGACCTCCACATGGAAGAAAAATTGGGTGGAACAAAATTTGATTTAGAAATAATTCTAACGAAAAATTTTTCGGGGGATTTTTATGAGAAA
>ULTZ01032360.1_pt1 | contig 14977 bp, 10 predicted proteins | sample 1957981 | NCBI WGS metagenome assembly ULTZ01 (sample SAMEA4835745, study PRJEB28245) | human gut metagenome | biome: gut microbiome; material: fecal sample | place: Denmark | collected 2008
TTTTTTTTATGATGTTATTGATATTGTGCCCTAGAAATCATGTTTTATCCATGCTTTTATGAATATTACCAATCTCTAAATAGTTCAAAACCGAAGCGACAGCCTATGCCATTAAACTTCGTGTTTTTGAAGGCTGCAAAGAATCCTAATGTAATAGCTCTTGTTGTTACTCCATATCCCCATTCTGTATATGGGTGTAAATGGTTTACAACAAGACTGCTTACATACAGACGCTCTGCTTCTATATATTTCCCAATCAGGGGGAGCCATGCAGTCGCAATCATGGGTGCTTCATAAGTGAAATTTCCACGTATGTAATAATCACTGGCATTATACCATTGGGATGGCAGTAATTCGAATTCTCCACTCCAGCTATCATTCCAGCCTCCAGGAATATTGTTGTCATGGAAATTGGTATAGTCAACGAAGTCCCAATGATCACCTTTGCGGGTATAAAAGCCAGCTCCTAACCTTATAGAATATGATTGACGGCGTGATGCTTGAAAAATAGTTTGTGCATCTGCTTCTACCCGTTCGTAGTCTATGTTTGAACCTAGTAGGTTTTTCCATCCCTTTTCATAGTCTATTTTAAAGATGGAGCCTTTCTTACCCCATGGTAAGAGTTCTAAAGCTACAGCTGGTGCTACTGACACATATTTGCTTGGATAATTAAACAGTTTATAGAAACTTTCTACTACAGCTTTTCGTTGATGTGAAACCAAGCCAATCTCAAAACCGACATAGTCGTTGAAACTCCAGTGGTTAGTAAGACGAAGGTAATCATCTTTAAACTCTGTCAGTTTTCTGTTGTTTGCCTCAATATCTGTTGAAATTTCCGGTAATGACAATCCTGGATATTCTGAGAATAGTGGATATAGAAAATCGTTATCTTCAGGTTTGCTGATGCCTAACATCTTTCGTGCAACACGATTATTCGATATTCTATTGCCGTTACCGATTTCTAACTTCAGATATCCATTGTGCTTCGGGTTATAGTTGAATGTCAATGGTATATTGAAATAAAATCTGTGTTGTTTCATACTGTAACCTCCTTTAAAGCGAAGCTTCAATTGCAGATTTTCTGTAAACCTGTAGCCTCCCTTCAGGTCAAACTTGTATACAATTCCTTTTCGCTCGGAGTATCCCATATAGAGTGGGTTGAGAATAGGACTGATACGGAAGTAGCCTTGGTTTTGCTTTCCGAAGCCTTGGGAAATTCTGTTTAATACATTGTCACCGATAACATCCCAAAGTATGTCTTTTGCAAAGTTTTTCTCTGGTATGTTGTTATTCAAGGAATCTGTTATTTGTTTTCTTTTTTCATAGAATTTTCTGTATATGTCAGCCTCATCTTGGTTTAATTCAATTGGGCGCACTTTTGCCATTAATGCAGTATCGGCTACATTATTGAGTGAATCACTTAATATTTTCGGCAGTCCGTATACTGTTGTATACATGCCCGTTATCTTGTTACCCATAAAACTGAAGTTGGCTCTCATGCTGCACCTTGCAGGAGAAAGTGAACCAAATCCGTCTTTACCCATAATAATAGAGATATAGAAACGGGTCATATCATATTCGCCCTCAAAGTCTACCATGCTTATCTTTCCGCTTTGGGAATCAACAATGGCACGTGCTTCAATAACTTGGGTGTTTTTGAGACGTGGATATACGTAGACTTGTGCTTTGCCGAATGGTAATTGGGTAACGGCATATTTATAATATCTGCGATTCTTATTGTGGAAAGGAGAAAGAATATTAGTTTCGAAAAGTGTTTCTCCATATACCGTTGGAGTCATGTATTTCAAAACTGATGACAATGTGTTGCTTCTATGCGGAATGGTGCTTATGTTCAGCAAACGCTTGGCAACTGGTCTGCCATTTGCGTCTAGCGTCATTTGGTTATAATACTCGCTGATGAATCTTCTGCCACCGCCATGAGCCACCGCATACATCGTCGGTACTAGCATGAGCGTTGCATTACGTTTGTTTGTTTTGATTTGAAATTTAGTGTAGGCATAACTCTTGTGCTCAGCTCTACCTGTTGTGTCAACAGATTGTGAATATTTAAATACCAAACACATCACCGAGTCACTAAAGGCGTCTCTCGGTGACATTCTTCTTGCATGTGCTGCAAAAGCCATTATGCAGAAGATAATCGTCAAAATGATGTGTGTTTGATATTTCTTCATTTATTATGAGTTAAGATGTTACTTGGCAGAAGAACTATGCCAAATATTTTGGGCAACAGCTTTCCTAACCAAGATATTTCATAAGGATTCCTATCTTCCCGGACTCTCTCAGTTTGGTGATGCTTTTTTCTCTTATCTGGCGAACTCGCTCACGGGTGAGCCCCATTTTATCACCAATTTCCTCAAGCCCCTTTTCGGTTTCCCCAATTCCGTAGCATGCGCAGATAATTTTCAGTTCGCGATCCTTGAGGCAAACTTTTAAAACCTGTCTTAGGTCTTGTGCCATACTTTCATGGTCAACCTGCTTGTCTGTTCTGGCATCGTCTCCGCTTGCCATTACATCTGCCATAGAGTTGTCATCGTCATCACTGAATGGAGCATCGATGCTTACATGATGACCACTGGCAGCCATGCTCTGAGAAATCTTGTCCTCGTCAACACCTGTTCTGGCAGCAAGTTCTTCAACGCTTGGACGGCGTTGGTTTTCCTGCTCAAACTTATTAATTTCCTGGTTTACCTTGTTGAGTGATCCTACCTGGTTGAGGGGAAGTCGAACAATTCGGCTTTGCTCTGCTATTGCCTGTAAAATACTCTGACGAATCCACCATACAGCGTATGAGATAAATTTGAACCCTCGTGTTTCATCGAAGCGTTCTGCAGCCTTGATGAGTCCGATGTTTCCTTCGTCAATCAAGTCTGTCAAGGTGAGTCCCTGGTGCTGATATTGTTTTGCTACCGACACCACAAAACGTAAGTTGGCTTCAATCAACTTATTTTTTGCTCTTTCGCCAGCTCTACCTCCCTTGCGGATAGCTTGAGCCAATTCTATTTCTTCATCAATAGAAACCATAGGGGCTCTACCTATCTCTACAAGATATTTGTCGAGGGCTTCACTATTACGATTGGTTATACTCTTTTGTATCTTAAGCTGTCTCATAATCTTTCCTCTTAGTTACACATTGCACAATTGGCGCAAAGATAATAAAAATATTGATACACGACTAGAATTATAACTTACTTTAACGTAATTAACCTAACTTACTCATTTAAAGGTTATTTTACGGTCTTGTTCTTAACAAAACTTTGAAAAGCGTCATCGTATCCGTTAAACACGTTGATGTCTACCTCTCCATGTATTCCTGCTACTCTTCCGTCGGGGCAGAGTTGCCAATATACCAATCGGATGTCTGGTTTATACTCTCCATATCGTGCAATCCAAACCTGGTAGTTATGTTTCAAATCGGGAGCCTTTGGCAGATAGCGATTTACGAAAGTTTGGCTGATGTAAAGAATAGGCTTAACACCAGTTGCTCTTTCTACAATTCTAAGCCAAGTTCTAATGCGTGCAAACAATACTCCAGCCCCTCCCATTTTCTTGATTTGACTAGGAAGCGGTTCAACATCAAGAACTGGAGGAAAATCGCCTTTCCTAATGATACTGTGTTTCAGAAAGTGTCGTGCTTGTTCGGCAGCAGGTGTTATGGTGGTAAAGAAGTGATAGGTTCCAACCTTGTAACCATGTGCTTTTGCATCACGATAATCTTTTCTATAATATGGATTTAACAGCGATTTACCTTCTGTACTCTTGATATAGATGAAGCGAATCGGGAAGTTTACTGTTCCTGATATGGTCTTTTTGCTGAGACGTCCAAGATGTGTAATGCGTAAACGGTTCCAGTTGATAGCATATTTTTTTCTGCCTTTTCCATGCTGGTATTTGCTCAGGTCTATGCCATAAATACGTTCCGATGTATATACGAGTCTTTCGCCTTTATAGCGGTCATTTTTCCATTCGCCTATTCGTAAAGGCTTCTTGGGAGCAATGCTGAATCCGAATCCTTCACGTTTCCCGTTTTTCCAGTAACCTTCATAATAGGTTCCATCGTATCCTTGCCAGCATCCATGACCGTTTGGTTGATAGATACTGTCGGTTGTACCCCGATAATATCCTAGAGAATCAGGTAAGAGGGTATAATCAATAGAGCGTCGAAGTGTGACTCCATGAGCTGTTGCTAAAGATGCTGCAAGTTGAGGTGAAATAGCTTTAACCCCTTCAGGAGTTGTTTCTGAGGAAAGTTGGAATGTGCGGCTTCCTTGTTCAGTTTCTCCATTCATTGCTTTGATGAGTTTGCATGCCTGACTCTTCCATTTTCCGTTCTCGTCTCTATAATAGGCTTGATATGAAATGGAGCGTTTCAACTTGAAATGTCCCTTTTTCTGTACATGTTTCAGGGAATCAATCAGTTTCTTGGCAGAATCGCGTAGTTCCAGTTCGCGTTGGGTATAAGCGCAAATAGAGTTGTAGCCTACATCCTGAACAGAATGAGAGTGAATATAATAGTTCAGTTCTCCAACTTTCCATTTGGAGTCTCTATACAAACTGTCTAAAGAATCAACTTTCTCTTTAAAGATGCTATCCGCATCTTTGCCAAGATAGTGATTCCGGCTGATGCTGTTGTTGTAGCAGGCGGCAAGTCTTCCTTCACATGAAGGAATCAACGCCCAACGATTCATAAAGTTGGCAGCCAGTGTCGTAGTGTCTTCGTCGAACCGGAGTATTGTTTTTCCATTTTGAATTAATTCGTAGTGACTGTATACTTTTATGTTTGCTTTTGCCTTGTTCACTCTATCACTTGATGGGTTCAGGCAATAATAGCTCCATGTGCTGGCGGCAGCCAGCAGAATGAAAACTAAACTTGTGATATATAATATTTTCTTTTTCATTTGATGATGACCTCCAATATTTTCTTGGTGGTTTCGGTAATCTTTGTTTTTTCAGACGTACGTTCGCCGATAAGCCAGATGATTTCACCTTTACTATCAGTTAATACATGCTGTGTCTTTTTTTGTATATAGTCAAATTTCCTATCGGTCATATAGTCACTCAACAGTTTGCTACCCTTCATGCCGAAAGGTTGAAATCTATCGCCTTCTTTTACCAGTCGGTAGGTGAGGGGAAAACTGACTTTTTCAGCATCCAAAGTGATACATTGCGATTCTTTGCTTGGCATGAAGTCACCCATATGCGAGAAGATTTTTATCTTGATTTGGGTTCCTTCGTCCATGTTGTAAATGCCTTCTTCTGGCAGTCGGAACGCTCTTTGTTCCTGAATGTTATTCAAGTCTTTTATGTTAGAGATCAACAGCTGTTCTCTGTCGATGACTATCATATAGTCTTCGTTTTTCCAGATTTTACCGACACCACGATCCTGACTGAAGAGGCTTTCACAGATGTCATCAATGACATTGCCATGAAAACCATATCTGCCTAATTCTTTATGGAGTATGAATTCCGGACTTACAGCATTCATGACAGATACTTTAGGGATATATATAACTTTCCTATAAGAGTCGGTTGTACTGATGCTATCCATGCTCTCAAGTATACTTTTCGCTTGGCGTATGTATTTGGCAGTGAGAGCGATATTTTCACTTGCTGCCGGGTTGATACTTTCCAAAAGAGGTACTACATGATGGCGAATTTTATTTCTTAAAGCATCGTCTTCCAAATTTGTTGAATCTGTGACAAAATCTTGCTTTTTTTCTTTTAGGTATTGCAATATATCCTGTCGGCTGATGCAGAGAAGAGGGCGAAGAATATTTCCGTTTTTGGGGGCGATGCCTGCTAATCCGTCTACTCCAGATCCTCTTAACAGATTCAGAAGTAAAGTTTCTACATTGTCATCGCGATGATGGGCCACACAAATGCCTCCTGCATGCAAGTCTTTTACTAATTGGGCAAAATAGCTATAGCGTAAGTTGCGTGCAGCCATTTCGATACTTACCTTGTGTAAATGGGCATAAGCATAAGTATCAAAATGGATTCGAGACAAACTGATTCCCTGTTGTTTGCACAGATTTACACAAAATTGCTCGTCTCTGTCACTCTCTTCGCCGCGAAGATGAAAGTTACAGTGCGCAGCAGTAATATTCAGTCCTATATTTTTCAAGATAAGCAATAGGGCAACGCTATCAGCACCTCCGGACAAGGCAACGATATATGGTGTTTGCCACTTGAACATACCATGGTGAATAATATATTTTTTGACGATATTTTCAATTTTGTTCATTCTGCGATACTTTAAAAGTATATTATGTTTTTTATTACTTTCTGTTTTTCAAAAAGTCTTCTGCCCGCTGCAAATCTTCTGGCGTGTCGATGCCTACAGTTTCTACATCTGTAGTACCAACTTTTATCTTGTAGCCATTCTGCAGCCATCGAAGTTGTTCCAGGCTCTCTGCTATTTCTAGTGAGCTTTGTGGCAGTTTGGTTACCTCTTTTAAAACTTCTTTGCGGTAAGCATAGATGCCCAAATGTTTCAGATAAGGAAAACTCTTGAGCCATTCTTCCTCTTCCTTTCCTCTTACGTATGGAATGATGCTGCGAGAGAAATACATAGCAAAGCCTTGATTGTCTACAACAATCTTTGGACTATTAGGATTTTTTACAGCTTCCATACTGGTAAAAGCTTTTCCTAAAGTGGCAATTTGGGTTGTTGGGTCATCAAAACACTGGCAGATGGTTTCCAGTTGACTCTTGTCAACAAAAGGTTCATCTCCTTGAACATTGACAATGACATCCCAGTCTCCACCAATTTTTTCGATAGCTTCTTCTATGCGGTCAGTACCGCTCTTATGATCCTTGCGCGTCATAACAGCTTTACCGCCAAATGCTTCTACAGCATTGAAAATTCGCTCATCGTCTGTTGCAACATAGGCTGCTTCTAGACAACTTGCTACTTTCTCATAAACATGTTGTATCACTGGTTTGCCATCTAACATGGCAAGTGGCTTTCCCGGGAAACGTGTTGATGCGTATCTTGCTGGAATAATTCCTATAAATTTCATAATCTTCTATATTTAAACCTGTTTACTATTCAATTCATGCGATTCGTTTAACTTCAAATAAAAAAGTTGCACTTCCGCAGACGCAAAAGTACAACTTTATTTTGTATTCACCAAAAAACTTTTTGTTTTTTTGAAAAACCTCAGAGAATATTTAATGTTCTCCCATTTTTTTATTCGTATCTGATAGCCTCGATAGGGTCGAGCCTTGCTGCCTTCTTTGCAGGATACCATCCAAAGAAAACGCCAGTAAATGTACAGACAGCAAAACTCATAATAATGCTCCACGGCTCTATTTGGGTGGCTATATGGAAGAAATAGTTAAGACTGAGCGATAAACTAACTCCCAATATCACTCCTATAATACCGCCAGTTACAGAAAGTAAGATAGCTTCTATCAGAAACTGGTTCAAAATATCAATACCTCGTGCGCCTACACTCATTCGAAGACCTATTTCGCGGGTGCGTTCTGTTACAGATACATACATGATGTTCATGATTCCGATGCCGCCTACCAGCAGCGAGATTCCTGCCACGGATCCGAGCAGGATGATGATTGTAGACATGGTAGAATTCATCATGCTTGAAATTTCCTCTTGAGAGCGGATATTGAAGTCATCTTTATCTGCTTCAGTAGTTTCTGTTGCGTCTTTCAATTTGTGGTTGCGTCGCAATATTTCTGTAATCTGATCTTGGGCAGGTTGAGAAACCTCTTCGGTGATAGCTGAGCAGACGATGCCTCCTAAATAGGTTTGTGCCATAATTCGCTTCATTACTGTTGTATAGGGGACAAGTACTAAATCATCCTGGTCCATACCCATACTATTGTAACCTTTCTTCTTCAAGACACCGATTACTCTGAATGGAATGCTGTTAAATCGCACAACCTTACCGATAGGATCACTGCCATCAGGGAAAAGATAGTCAACTACTGTCTGTCCCAAAATACAAACTTTAGATGCAGCCTTAATGTCTGTATCTGTAAACATTTCTCCATCTGCCACTTTCAGTTGTCGGATGGAAAGATAGTCTTGGTTTACACCATAAATGGAACTTTGGGTGTTGTTGTTTCCGTAGATCCACTGTCCGGAACTATTTACAGTAGGAGAAATAGCTGAGATATAATTACATTCGTCTTTGATGCTCTGATAGTCGGCTTGCTTCAGCGTCTCCATTGACGAAGCATCCTGTCTCACACCGCCACGCATGTCTGCACCTGGTGAAATCATAATCATGTTTGATCCCATCTCTGCGATGTTTGCCTTGAAGCTGGCTTTACTTCCTTGTCCGATGGCAAGCATGGTAATAACCGCAGCAATACCGATGATGATGCCAAGTGCGGTAAGGAAAGAGCGCATTTTGTTGGCAGCAATAGCGCGGATGGCTATTTTGAAAAGATTCTGATAATTCATTTTACTTGTTGTAATGTTAAATGTTAAGTGAAAACTTCGTTTGCTATTGGATGCTAAGTAATTTAACATTCAACACTTAACATTGCCAGAGATGACAACCTCGTAAGTGACTACATTGTTTGTTGTAGTAGCTTCCAGACGAACCTGTTTTACTGTTCCCTGGAATACATCGTCAGGATAAGCATCTACTGTAAAATTAACGCGGTCGCCTTCTTTTACACCGCCTATATCAGCCTCGTCAACATTTGCAATCACCTGCATGTTGGTCAGATCTTTAGCGATAGTAAAGAGCTCTGGAGTGTTGAAGCTTGCTGCTACGGTCTGTCCTTCCTCTACGCTTTTTGATATGACAGTTCCATCTATTGGGGATGTAATTGTAGCATAGCTCAGGTTGGTTTGGGCTTTCTGTACATTTTCCTTGGCCGAAGCTACTTGCTCTTTCGCCTGGCGATAGGTGAGAAGCGCATTTTCATAATCGTCAGCACTTACCAAACCTTTCTTATAGAGGGTCTGGTAGCGGCTCATGTTTGCACTCTGATAGTTCAAACTGCTTTGCGCACTTGCCAGGTTAGCTTTGGCAGTATTCAACTCGCTCATCAGGTTGGTTTTGTCGAGCTCAGCTATGACTTCACCTTTTTTTACCTGCGAATTGTAATCAACATAAAGTTTGTTTACAATACCACTCACCTGTGTACCAACCGTTACAGAAGTTACTGCTTCAATAGTACCGGTTGCAGTTACACTATTCTGCAATGTTTGTGTGGTTACAGCTTCCTGCTTGAAGTCTATTTGCTCTTCGTTTTTACTTCCAGAGAACAGCCATGCTGCCACAGCTACGATGATTATCACAATCATGGCAATCCAGATTTTGCTGATTCTAAGTTTTTTCATAAAAATGTATGTATACCTATTAATGATTTGCAATATGTTTTCGGATGTTAATACCAATCTTTTTCTTTAGATTCTGCCGTTTTGGTAGAATTTCAACATGTTGATATTCAGAATGGTAAGATACTTTGCCTGAAGCTCGTTCTGCTTAGCCTTCAGAAGATTATCTTTGCCAGTTCTCAATTCTACGATGTTCTTTAATCCCAGTTTAAACTGCTCACTTAACAGATCGTAGCTTGTTTGGGCACTCTCGCTGCTCACCTTGGCAGCCTTAAACTGGCTTTGGTTTGTATTAGCCTGCAACCAATAGTTTTCGATAGTAGAGTAGAGCTTAGTTTGCTCATTCTTTATATCGAGCAAGATGCTTTCACGCTGAATGAGTGCTTTATTGACAGAAGTCTTGGTCTGTCGGTTATCAAAGAGAGGAATACTGACACCGATTCCACCACCCATGCTGAAGTTGGTTTTCATCTGACTGCCCCAACCGTTTTTGTTCATGGATGTGGTGCTGGTCGTAGCTCCTGCATTTGCGCTGATGGTTGGCAACTTTCCTGCCTTTGCAATCTTGATGTTCAGATCGTTCTGGTCGAGTTTGTTTTGATAGCTCAAAAACTCAGGGCGATTCTGAAGCGCAGCTGTATAGACACTGTTCATTCCTGGGATAGGGGCCAGAGCCATCTGGTCAGTTGTGCTTGGAATAGCGATGTCGAAAGCTTCTTCACTGGTAATCTGCAGGAGTTCCTTCAACTGTCGTTTATAGTTTTTAACGTTACTTTCAGCCTGCACGATGTTAAACTCATCTTGTGCTCTCTGTGCTGTAAGTTGTGCTAAGTCTGCTTGGCTCATCTTGCCAATTTTTACCATTTCCTTACCACGCTCTTCGTTTTGAACACTCGACAAATAACTTTCTTTGTTTACGTTGATAGCCTCTGTAGAGTAAAGTATCTGTACGTAAAGTTGAGCTATCTGTTCTTGCAGGTTGAGGGCTTGTGCTGTCGAATCGAGTTGTGCCGCTTCCTTTGCCAGCTTGTTCAGTTTCACCTGATTTCTGTTTTTGTTACCGTTCCAAATCGTGTAATTGCCCATCACACTATAGCTGCCATTGTAATATACCTTGTCGATGGAAGCTTTGCTGAAACCTTCTCCACTGATTCCATTAGAAACCCAAGGCGTATAGTTTACACTTTGATTGGTGCTGGCAGAGAGCGATGGCAGAAGCGCAGACTTTGATTGCAGATAGTCCTCCTGAGCTGAAGCTTTTGTGAGTTGAGTCTTCTGCAGTTGAATGTTGTTAGCCAGTGCGTAACTGATACAATCCTGCAGTGACCATTGCTTAGCTTGTACAGCGATAGGAGCCGACATGATGATCAGCGCTACCGCCATGTTTTTAAAACTTGCGTTCATACTCTTTTTACTTTTTGTTTTCATCTTTACAGATCTCTTTGCATCTGTTCTGATTAAATGTGGATTAATGTTCTTATTTTCCATAATTGCAAATCTTAATAGGATACATCATTTTTAGATTTGACGTAAGCGTCGCCTATAAAGTTGCAACTGATATGTGTTTTTGATTAAAAACGTGATGATAGGTTTAACATTCTCATTTATCTTTAACAATCCTTTTCATAGAGAAAGATTTCTTTTACTTTTCCACATTAATTTATTTATATTTCTCAAAAAAATGTTTCTTCTTTCGTTATCTTCGCTGAAATTGTGTAACTTTGCAGAAAAATTTTAAGAAAGGAATAAAATAAATGCCGTTAAGAATACCAGATAAGCTTCCAGCTATCGAACTGCTGAAGCATGAGAATATATTCGTGATGGACGAAAGTCGTGCGCATAAACAGGAGATTCGTCCGTTGAAAATCTGTGTGCTCAATTTGATGCCCCTCAAGATTACGACAGAGACAGATCTCGTTCGTCTTCTGTCGAATACTCCTCTTCAGTTAGAGGTTTATTTTATGAAGTTGAAAAGTCACACGCCGAAGAATACTCCAATAGAGCACATGATGATGTTCTACAAGGATTTTCAGGAACTTTCCAAACAGAAGTTTGATGGAATGATAGTTACAGGTGCTCCTATCGAAACGATGGCTTATGAAGAGGTAGAATATTGGCCTGAAATCAAAGAGATTTTTGATTGGGCCCGTACCCATGTTACTTCAACACTCTATATCTGCTGGGGTGCCCAGGCTGGTCTTTATCATTTCTATGGTGTTCCTAAGTATCCTTTAGAGAAGAAGATGTTTGGTATTTTTAAGCAGAAGCCTCTCGATTTGTCTCAGCCAATCTTCCGCGGTTTCGATGATATCTTTAATATGCCTCATAGTCGCCATACAGAGGTAAGACGTGAGGATATTGAAAAAGTGCCAGGACTTGACATCATTGCCGAATCGCCTGAAAGCGGTGTCAGCATTGTGATGGCCAGAAACGGACGCGAATTCTTTGTGACGGGTCATCTTGAGTATGCGCCAAACACGCTGGATAAGGAATATAAGCGTGATGTGGGCAAGCGTGATGATGTAGAACTGCCAAAAAATTATTATTATCATGACGATCCGAACGAAGAACCTCTGGTGACATGGCGTGCTCATGCCAACCTCTTCTATAGTAATTGGATCAACTATTATGTTTATCAGGAGACTCCTTACAATATTGACGAAATCAGTTAATTTGAAGGACTCGGGTGATTTCGAGATAGATTTCTTATGCAAACATTAGAATTATTGGCGCCTGCCAAGAACTTGGAATGTGGTATTGCTGCCATTGATCATGGTGCAGATGCCGTATATATTGGTGCACCTCGTTTTGGTGCACGAGCAGCAGCAGGCAATTCGCTGGAAGATATCAGACAGTTGTGTGATTATGCTCATCAGTTTGGAGCAAAGGTTCATGTTACAGTGAATACTATCATCTATCAGGATGAGATGTTGGATACGCTTAAGATGATCCAGCAACTTGATGAGATTGGTGTTGATGCACTTTTGCTGCAGGATATGGGTGTGCTTACTGAGGTGAGGGCGCAGAATTTGTGGAGTAGAGAATTGCATTCCAGTACCCAGTGTGATGTAAGAACTCCAGAAAAGGCGTATTGGCTTACCACGTTAGGTTTCAAACGTATTGTTCTGGCTCGTGAGCTTTCGCTCGATGAAATCAAGGCGATCCATCAGGCGATTCCTGATAGAGAAATAGAGGTCTTTGTACATGGAGCGCTCTGCGTAAGCTATTCGGGTGTATGTTATGCTTCTGAGAAGTGTTTCGGGCGCTCTGCTAATCGTGGAGAATGTGCACAGTTCTGTCGTATGAAGTTTGATCTGCTCGATTCCAATGGTCAGGAGATAGAACATCAGCGTTATCTGTTGTCTCTCAAGGATCTTTGTCAGCTTGATCATCTTAAGGATCTTGCTGATGCTGGAGCTACTTCGTTCAAGATAGAAGGAAGATTAAAAGATATCAACTACGTCAAGAATGTGGTGGCTGCCTATAGCAGTCAACTCGATGCAATCGTAAAAGCTGAACCGCGTAAGTATCGCCGTGCATCGGTGGGACATGTTCAATATAATTTTACACCTAATCTGAAGAAGACTTTCAATCGTGGCTTTACCCATTATTTCCTGAATGGGCGACAGCCGGATATTGCTTCTTTCGATACACCGAAAGCTATCGGCGAGTTTGTGGGGAAGGTTAAGGAAATACGTGGCAACATTTCTTTCAACGTAGCCACAGTAGCCAGCTTTAAAAATGGCGATGGACTGTGTTTTATCAATGATGACCGTGAGTTGGAAGGCTTTCGTGTGAACAGAGTAGAGGGCAATCGCCTCTATCCGTTTGGAATGCCTGAACATATGCGTCCGGGCATGGCTCTTTATCGTAATAACGATCGGGCTTTCGAGGCTTTGCTGGCTCGTAAGTCTGCTGAACGTAAAATCTATATTGTCATAGAAATGGAGCCTGTGATGGGTAATGAGTTCAGGGAAGAGCCACAGGGGGTAAAGGCTGTTGTCAACATCATGAAGGCGAAAGAGGCTGATGGTGGCTTGATTTATCAGGTGGCTGAGGTGTTTAAAGAGTTGAAACTCGAAAAGGCGAAACGCCCGCAGGGCGAAAATATAAAGGCTCAGATGAGCAAACTGGGCGATACGATTTACGAAGCTTACCAGGTAGAACTTCTGAAGGGAATGGAGACATACTTTGTTCCGAACAGTATTCTCACTGCTATCCGGCGTGAATTGATCGATGAACTTACCAAGGCAAATCAGAAACAGCTTGATAAGTCGTTGTGGGGTGGATGGGATAGAACCTTGTTCAACAATGGTTTTGGATTCAGTCAGCCCGGTGAGCACCGACTTACGAAAGAGGAATTTACTTGGCAGCCGGAATACGGAAAATGGGGATATCTCTATAATATAGCTAACTATGATGCAAGAGATTTTTATCAGATTCATGGTCTGTCGCCAGTAGTTCCGGCATTTGAGTTGGGTAAGAATATTCCTTCTGCATGGGATGCTAAGACCCAGGAAGAATATGATGAGAATATAGAAAAAGACAAGGCAAACCGAAGTATGCAACCTAAGTTTACCAACGAAAAGGGAGAATCGCTCCTGATGCAGTGCCGCCATTGTATCCGCTATTCGTTGGGCTACTGTGTGAAGCGTGGAGGCAAGAAACCATCCTGGAGAGAGCCTCTCTTCCTGCAGTTGGGTGACGGTCGTCGTTTCCGTCTGGAGTTTGCATGCAACGAATGTCAGATGAACTTATATAGTGAGAAATAAATGAAAAAGAAATGGACGATACAGATTCTTTGTATGCTGGGCATCCTCTTGATGTTCAGCAGTTGTTATCATCGCCGTGCTCATCACCAGATGCATGCAGCTATGGTAGAGTACAGTAATAAACAACTCGATTCCATTTCGTTTTCTACTACCCATCATTATACCAACAAATTCAATTTTCTGGTATTCAAGGATTCCCTGGAATTGATAGCGCAACAGCCTGAAGAATTTTTGAGCAATTTGCCTATCGACTCCTTCGCCGTCCAAAAGAACTGCCTGCTGGTGGTTACGGATATTCGTATGGTTCCTCAGGATTCCATAGATTCAGTTTGGGTGCAGTTGGCAACAGAAGATAATCAGTTTGGCTGGACCCGTGAGTCCCGTCTGCTGCCGAAGGTTGTGCCCGATGATCCTATTTCAGAGTTCATTATGACCTTCAGCAATACTCACTTGCTCATCTTCATGGTTATCATTATTCTCATAGCCGTAGCCTATACAGTTCGTAAGATTTTCCATAGCAATGGTAAACTGGTTCATTTTAATGATATTGATTCACCATATCCTACAGCGTTGGTGCTTATTGTTTCGATATCAGCAACCTTCTATGCAACCATTCAGTTGTTTTTGCCAGAAGTATGGCGTCATTTTTATTTTCATCCTACGCTCAATCCTTTTGCCGTACCGCCTATACTGGGCTTTTTCCTGGCTACAGTCTGGGCGATACTGATAGTAGGATTAGCTTGTGTTGATGAGGTGAAACACCGTTTGCCGGCAGGTGATGCAGTTCTGTATCTGGGTGGTTTAGTGGGTGTTTGCGCCATTGATTACATCATTTTCAGTGTTACTACCTTATATTATATAGGTTATT
>ULTZ01066712.1_pt1 | contig 14961 bp, 18 predicted proteins | sample 1957981 | NCBI WGS metagenome assembly ULTZ01 (sample SAMEA4835745, study PRJEB28245) | human gut metagenome | biome: gut microbiome; material: fecal sample | place: Denmark | collected 2008
GAATGTTGTAGATCGCCTGCACCCGGAGACACCTACACTGAGCTCTTTTCGGACATGGGTTCGACTCCCATCGCCTCCACCAGTAAAAAGCACCTAGATTCGTTAAAATCTAGGTGCTTTTCTTTGCTTATACCACACTATTTACCACATTTTTGGATTTTAGTGTGTTTTTATCCCTGTCTGATCTCGATTTTCCAGCCCTGTTTTTCAGGCGGCAGCGGCTGCCCTTCCTTATCGCTATTCATGCGCTGGTCAATATCTGCCAGCTTCAAAAAGGCCGGTTGGATTTCTTCAAGCCAGCGATAGCCAACGGATGTATGACAGCGGGGGCAGCAGTCAACAAAGCCGTCAAGCTCCACGGCTGCCACAAGCGGATAAACAACAAAGGTCTTTTTGCAATGAGGGCAGGTCAGGTGCATTTCCAGCATGGTTTTACGCTCCTTCGTTCTTGTTGAAGATAAGACGGTCAAGGCTATATGCGGTTGCGTCACAAGTATGATTGTCCCGATCTGGCACACTGGGCAGGAAGTTCCCGTCTTTATCCGTGTCGTATTCATATTGTGAAAACTCGCGGTAGATGTTGGGCGTGCGCCGGGGGTCAACTACAAGCGTCCGCTTTTGCAGCCACTTGATGCGGTAGTTTACACAGCCGGGGTGCTTGGTGCAGGGACGCGCCTGCAAGCCGTATGTACGCAAGTCCATGATGCTCTTGGGTTCGGCGCAGTCGCAATAAATAACCTGTTCCGGGGCTGTTTCTGCGCCTGTGATGGGGTTTTTCCTGCTTTCGCCCACATGGTCAAGGCCGTGCGCCCTGATCTCGGCGGCAAGGGCTTCATTTGACAGGCCGCGCTTGTAAATTTCATCTGCAAAATAGATGGTTTCGGTGCTGCGGTCGTAGTATAGCACCACAACAGCGGCAGGGTCAGACGCAAAGCCGAAATCAACACCAACATAGCGGTAACACTGCATTTCAAGCTCTTCGTCCGCGATCTCGCGCACTTCCAGCGTGGTGAATACCTCGCCGCCGCTGCCGGTGGGAATGCCCAGATACTCATGATCGTACACCTTCGGGTTTAGGCTCTGGATGCGCTGGGCTTCGTTCAGAAACACCTCTCCCAGCCATTCAGGCGGCACCTGGGTGTAATCCGTGTGCAGGGTCAATGCTTCCTCGTTGGGCTGCTGGATGAACTTATTTGCCCAGTTATTCAGGGACACAGGCGGGTTGAAGCTGCGGAACACCACAGGCTTACCGCCACGGCCCACGGACTGCATCACGCTGCGGACAAAGTTTTCTCCGGGCAGCTCTGAAAATTCCTCGAACCACACCCAACGGAAAAAGCCCTTTGCAGGCTTGATACTCTTGATCTTGCTGTTATCGTCCAGCCCTCGGAAGATGATCTGCGCGCCGGTGGGAAGGTAGGTGCAGCGCATAGGGGACACGGTGCAGCTCCACAGGTCAGACACGCCCAGCGCGTCAATAGCCCACTGGATTTGTGCAAACACGGATTCTCTCAAGGTGCTGCCCCACCGCCTGAACACCACAGCAGAGCCGGTGCCGGTGGGGTCTTTCTGGATGCCGTCCACGATCTCCAACGACACAAAAGACGATTTGCAGGAGCCGCGCCCACCGGGCAAATTGTAGTAGGTGTGTGCATCTGCGGCTATATCTTCGTGTATGGCATGGTATACGGCCGCTTCGTGCTCGGTCGGGTCGATGCCCTGCACACGCTCAAGCGTGGCAGCTCTGGCCGCTTTCCGGGCTTGCAGCGCCCTGATGCGCTTTTCCAAACGGTCAAGCTCCATTCGCTTCCACCTCGTCCAGCAGCTTTTCCAGCTCTGCCAGCTTCTTCTGCTGTTCATCAATGCGGATGCAGTTCAAAACGGCGTTGCAGCAATTTGTGATAGCCGTTGCCCGCTGCGGGTCGATCTGGTTATTCAGCAGCATATTTGCGATCTTGGACAGCGTGCGGCGTACCTCTGTGGGAGTTGAAAGTTTGATCTTCAAATATACTCACCTCGATACAAAAAGGGCGCACAGGTTGCCCCATGCGCCCAGATGATGCCATATCAGGCGATTGCCTGATAATAGATAGCCTTTGCCTTGTTTTCCAGAACAAAGCAGTCGTAGTAAATACGGCCTTCCACCAGACTGCCGGACAGGAAAGGCGGGTCAAGGTGAACTTTGTACTCTGCCAGCTTGACCGGTGCCACGGTGGCCACAGGATGCGCGATCATGAAGCCGAACTTCTCCGGCAGACGATTGGACGCGATCTTGACCACGTTCAGGCCGTCCAGCTGGGCAATAACGCCCTTCTTGCGCAGTTCTGCACCGATGTCCTGATTGTCGAAGGTGGCCTTGGACTGCTTCAGGAGCGTGTAGGCGGTCGGGGTCAGAATGAGCACGCGGTCAGATGCGGGCACTTCTGCATCATCCATCTGAGCGTTTGCCGTGATGATCTCGGTATAGATATTCTCCGCGGTCAGAGCCTTTGCAGCGGGTAGGATGCCGGCCTTTGCTGCCATCACGCTATAAACATAGGAGTCAATCTCCGGGAACACCTTCTCACGCTGCTGGCGTGCCAGAGCGCTGGCGGCTGCAACCTGCATCTTGGTTTCGTCCGTGTCCATCTTGTCCACCTCGAAAGTGAACGAACGATCTTTGTTGATCGTGAATGTCTCAGTGGTGGCCTGCAGGGTGCTGATCGTGCCGTACTGGCTCTTGTTTCCCTCGAGAATGGGGCCGTTGCGGTTGAAGTCCTCCATCTCGGTGGACTTGATCTTATACAACTTGATGGTCTTTGCGCCATCAAAATTGAAATCCTTGTTGGTCACAAGGCTGGTCTTGCTCTCGGAGTAAAACTGTTCATCGGTATATGCTTGGAACTGGGTCGCTAACTCAATAGCCATTTATAGATCCTCTTTCAGTTGTTCAGACCGAAAGCCCGCTTCAACTCAGCGTCTTTATCCGTGCCGTTGGAAAGCCATGTCGGCGGGGCGTCCACCTTTGCGCCGGTGGTGGTCGTGGTGACAGTATAGCCGCCATCGGTGACGCTCTGCACCGCCTTTACCGCGGTCTTGAACGCTTCCGGGTCGCTGGTGTCCAGCTTATCCAGCAGTGCCGTGCTGATATGGTTATCAGCCAGATACTGCTTGCAGGCTTCCCGTGCTTCCCACTGGTTGAAGCGCTGACTTTTGGCTTCCAACGCTTCCTCGCGGGCTTTCAAGTCTTTTTCTCGTGCGTCAAGGTCGCCCACGCGTTCGGCACTCTTGGAGCGCTCACGGGCAAGCCGATCGGCAACGATGGTATTTAGTTCGGATTGGGTAAACATCCGCTCAGAGCCGTTATTTTCGGCCTGCTGGGCGGCGCTGGGGGTAGGGTTGGGATTTTCCATTGATAGCACCTCATTTTCCGTATGAGTAGACGTAAAAAACAGCAGGCGGCAAACCTTATGCCGCGCATGGTGCACCGGAGAAAGGAAAAGCCCGGTGCAAGGGGGTATGTCCGCTCCTGCAATGCTGGGCGCTCTGATCGTGGGTCATGGCACGCCCACAGCCAGACCGTGCAGCAAAGAGCAGTCAGGAGCCGGACGGCGCTATAAACCGCCTGCTATGCTCAGTATACCACATTCCGTTGTAAAATGCAAATATAATGCTATGCGATGTCAATTTGTTACTACATTGTGTTTCTGCTGGGACAACTGTAAACTGTATGCGCCGTAGCTCATGCCCATAGCGTCAGCCATAGCGGCCACTTCGCCCAGTGACAGCCGTTCGCCGTGTTCCAGATGATATGCAGCCCATGCCAGAGTTTTCACGCGGTTCCGTTCCCGTTCATCCTGGGCTTGCTTCATCTCGCAGTCAAGACAGCGGATTCCCGGTGCAAACTGGTACATCACAGCCCCACAGACAGGGCATTTTTTGAGCCTTTTCTTCATGGTATAGAATGACCTCCGGCAAATAAAAAGAGCGTGCAGCAGCCTTTCCGGGTTGTAACACGCTCTCAGGGGTGGGGGTGGCGCTATGTACTCAACGCACCACCGTTAAAATTTACTCTTTGTAATGGTCTGAAAGAGCGTCTGTACTACGCTAATATTGTACCATAAAGAGGACTTAACTGCAAGAATTTTACCTTGCAATGTCATTCTTCGGATTCTTCTTTCTCGTAGTCGTCCAGCCATGCTTCCACGGTTTCAAGGTTCATCGGAGGCGGGACGATAACGGTATTGGTTGCAACGTCTTTAATGAAATAAAGCTTCGTGGCCTTGTCCACATCCACGTCAAGGCCGAATGCGTTCGCCCGTTTGCTCAGGCGCAGGAATTTAAGAAAGCGCTTGCGCTGCTCTTCGGACAGGCCGAGAACCTCTTCCACCAGATCAACCGCCATTTTACGGTGTTCCGGGGTGCAGTGAGGGCAGTACACTTCAGCTTCCTTCATGAGCTGTTCGTGCAGCTGGTCTTTTGTCATGCTATACACCCCCTCACAGATTGCCGCTGAACCAGCAGCACACGGCGCCGATCAAGCACCACACGAAAAACGGGGCAAGGCACTGAAAATGATATGCAGTCATTGAAATTCCCTCTCTTTTTTGATAAAATGAGGGCGGGAAATGCCGGTCAAGCAAAATCCCGCCTATTTGCCGCCCGTCCCTGTTGGCGCAGGGAAAGGCGGCTTTCTGTTTGTCGGCGGTCTGGGGGCTTACTGCTTGGGCAGGTCGTTCACCTCAACGGACAGAACAGGTACACCGCCGGTGGTCACTTTCGGAGTGATAACCAGCTCCATGCTGGGCTCTTTGGCGTGCTGCTCATCCTGAAACAACAGAACAATGCCCTCGCTGGGGTCGCACCCATCTTTCTCATGCAGCGGCTTCAGCAAGCCGAAGTAGTCGGGCAGCATCGAAGAAATAGCATCAGTGTCAAGATCAGAGTTCGTATATGCGTAGTTGATAGCGGGCAGCCCCAGAGCATCGCGCACCATCACAGGCCAGCCCATAGCCATACGGAAAGCATTCAGCTGCGCCGCGTCTGCACACTTCCGTGCCAGCTCTGCCAGAGTAACAACCGCCTGCCCATCAACGGCCAGCTGTTCCGCTGCATCCAAAAAGTCAGCATATGCGCGGTGAAACTCTGCGCTGACACCATAGCTGATAGAATCATCAAACTTAACGTGTTCTTCGGCAGCGTGCTGGGTGTCGTTGACGGTCTGGGGCTGCTGTTCTTCATCACAGACGAACGCACCAACCACAGAGCCATCATGCTTGATTGTGAGGGTGTCCACATAGTCCTCATTCGCGGATTCAAAGCCCAGCATGATGCAGCCATCTTCGTTACGGGAAGCGGTCAGAAACTTCTCGCCGTTCAAGCTCTCGCTGATGGTGTCAATGTCGGTGGTGTTAAAAAAGTTCTTCATTGTTTTGTCCTTTCTGGCCTTACAGGCCACTCAAAAAATATTAACACGGTCAGATTAGACCGGGTTCGATGTAGTCAGCGGGTCAGGCCTTTGGCGTGCAGCCAGATCAGGCGCAAAGCCCGCAAATCCGCCTTTTCCAGCAGCTTGGTAATAGCGGCAATGTAGCCGCTGCGGTCGGTACTCTCGTTCACAAAATCACCCCCTCACGCGCTCTTGCTGCCGTCGGTGATCTGGGCGGCAGGTGGTGTGTTTTTCGGCAGTTGGGTCAATGCCGGCGCTTTCAGGTCGCAAATAGGTGCATCAGCCAGCATTTTATTGAAGCCGGGACGCACAAAGCGGTTCAGCTCGCTTTTGCTGTTATGGTTGACCATATCGCACAGGCCACGCGGAGAACCGGCCCACTCTTTAACCGCCGGGGGCAGGCTTTCAAAGCGCCGCCTGGCAGCATTCAGGCATTCGCTGCGATCTTCGCCCACATAACCGCCGTTTGCATAGGTCGCATAGGATTCTGCAATCTCATGTGCAGCACTGAGCGTGTCCAGCCATAGCGTTGCATTGGATGGGATAGCCTTGCGCATGATCTTGCGGACAGCATCGCACCAGTCCGGGATAAACTGCTTCGGATAGCGGCAACTGCCCAGTGCAGTGTAGAATGCTGCTTCTGCGATATCGTCCGGTACAGTGCCCAGATTGGCCGTGCAGACCTTCAGATAGACGGCCATTGCTTCGTCCGTGAAATGCTCCCCGAAGTGAGCAAGGCGGGCCTGCGTGAGTTCCTGTAATTTTTCGGTTGTCATTCAATCACTCCATTCTTTCGCTTCAAGTCGTTGATAATTCGGCTGATCTGGTCGCCAGCGCTCTCAAACTCTGGCACGGTGCTGGTCGGCTTGTCCTTGTCCAGCGGATAAAACCTTAACCAGCCCTGCCGCGTGGCCTGTTTGATGATCTCTACCCACTCGCACGGCTGAAACTCTTCATCTAACTGCTGGCACAGGCTGCGGCGCATGGTATTGGTTAGGGTCTTGCGCTTCTCCTTGCGCATTTGGTCATAGTCCTGAAGGGCTTGCAGCAGTTCCCCGTCACCGTTGGCAAAAGACGTGAAAACATCCACAGGGGGAGTATCGGGCGCGCCTGCTGCGGCAGCAGCTTGGCTCTCCTTCTCTTTTTCCTTCTCCCTCTCATTCTCCTTCTCTTTCTCTTTCTCCTTGTGTAAACCATTGGTTTCAGAATCAGGAAAACCAAACGAATCATTTTTTGACGGTCTACCGCCGTTCACGCCTGCATTGTATCGCTTCTGCGATGTGTCTAAAAGTGGTTTGACTACAGCCCAACAGCCAGAGATACTAGAGGGTAACACGGGTTCTACTCCGGTTGTAGCGTAGTCTATTATGGCCTCATAGAAAGTTGCGCGAAGCCTGGGCGGCATGGTCTTGCCCGCTTCACGAAATGTGAAGTAGAAAGGAAAATACTTTCGGGGCAAACTGTCACGCTCCTTTCCTCTGGCCGGGCAGCGGTTCAAAGAAAAACTCTCCGATCTGCTCCCGGGGAATGTTCAAGACAGCGGCCACGCGCTGAATCTCCCATGCGGTAAAGGGCTGCTTGCCCTGCATCCGGGCGCAGAGCGTGCTGGGGGCCATCCCTGCGGCCTTCGCTACTTCACTCTGCTTCAAGTCCATCTCTACGAAACGAACTCGCAGACGCTTAAAAAGTCTATACATGGTCACACCTCTTCTTTCAATTCGTCCAGCGGCACGCCCAGCGCGGCAGCAATATGCCGTGCAGTCTTTTCGCTGATGTTCCGGCCGTTGAATGCGGCACCCACCCAGCGGCGGGACAGTTCAAGACTTTCTGCAATCTCGCATTGGTTCTTACCAGCGACTAGAAGTGCGGTCTTTGCCTTTACAATGTTAAAGCGCATCGGCTATTCTCCTTTCATAAAATTGTATCGTGAAATTCTATTTTGTGAATTCCACAATGCTATTATATTCCAGTTTGGGGATTGTGTCAATACTTGTTTGAGAATTTTTTCTTTGCGTGGTATACTCTAGTAAAAGGGGGGTCTAAAATGGGTGTCGCAACAAAAATAGGAGAAATTGCAAAAAAAAGGAAAATCCCTTTAAAAGAATTAAGCCGAAGGGCTGATATTCCATATACGACACTGTATAATGCCGTAAAACGAGATAGCAAAATAGATATTGAAACAGCACGAAAGATTGCTGCTGCGTTGGGGATTTCTGTGCTAGAACTTGACCCGGCTGCCGGTGAACGCAATGAACTTAAAGCCTTTAACGAATTGATTTCACTCGTTGCAGAAGATGAAGTAAATGGGAACTATCATTTTTCAGATTCAAGAGATTTGAATTTTATTAGAACACAACTTCGTGATAAGTGGATTCCTTCAGTTTCGGCAAAATATAATGTATCGCCTGAACTTTTAAGATCCATGGTTTCTTATTCTGGTAAAGATGAATTATCTGATGAATGGTCTAAGGACGCAATATGGCTGGAATCAACCGATAAGGAAAGGGCTCGTAGTGCTTTTCAGCAGCTTTCAAATGATTGGCGCAAAGAAACTGCTATCAACTGGCAGATAGAAATATTGAAAAATCGTTTCAAACAAAATTATAACGATGCGGTTTTTGAAGCCCTTATGCAGCTTTATCAAGACAACGATGCCTTTACAAAAGAACTAGCAGACCGGTTAGAGGGACTTGTTTATAATCTCCCATCCAAAGCCCCCACCGAAAAATAAAAACCCACTGCGCAGAGCACAGTAGGCGGCGGGGAGAGAGGAAAATTCCGCTGTCAAGGGGTCTGCGCAAAATCGCGCAACCCACTGACGGGCAATCATTGACAGAGAAAGGGGGTGCAGTAGATGAGCAGGAGAACAAATAGCGCTGTTTGGCAAGAGAAGTTCAGCCGGTGGCGGGTGGCGGTGCAGAAGGACGGCCAGCGCCGATATTTTTACAGCAGCACGCCCGGGCGCACCGGCCAGCGGGAAGCAAACCGAAAGGCCGATGAGTGGTTAGAAGACGGTATCGGCGTGAAAGTGGGCAGGGTAGAGGATGTGTATAAACTCTGGATAGAGGGCTTAAAGCAGACCACCAGCGCAAGCAATTATGAACCGATCGAGAGCCGGTGGCGCACCTGGGTGCTGCCGATCATCGGCAAAAAGCGGGTCAATGCCCTTACAGATGCAGACTTGCAAGCCATCATCAACAAAGCCCACGCGGCAGGCAAGAGCCGTAAAACCTTGCAATCACTCGCCGGGGATCTCCGTGCCTTCTGCAAATACTGCCGCAAAAGCAAGCTGTCCACCTATCTGCCGGAGGATGTGCAGATACCCGCCGGGGCGCGTCTGAAAGGCAAAAAGGTCTTGCAGCCAGATGATCTAATAAAACTGTTCACAGTGGATACAACGCTTTACCGGGGCAAGCGCGTGCCAGATGATTTTATTCATGCGTACAGATTCGCGGTCTTGACCGGCCTACGTCCGGGGGAGCTGGTGGGCTTGCGCTGGGCAGATATCAAAGGTAGCACAGTCAATATTTCCCGTGCCATCAACGTAAAAGGGCAGGAGACGCGCGGAAAGAACGAAAATGCTTGCCGGTCATTCGTCCTGCCGGACGTTGCAAAAGCTGTCCTAGAAGCTCAGAGGGCTATCACCGGCCATTGTGAAAGCGTGTTCTGTCTGGAAACAGAGCGCCGGTTTTATAAGCGCTGGAAAGTGTACTGCGCTGCCAACGATTTGCAGCCGGTCAGCCTGTACGAACTGCGGCACAGCTTTGTTTCCGCAATCAAGACGCTGCCCGCTGGTGAGGTCAAGGCGCTTGTAGGTCACTCCGAAGATATGGACACATACGGCATTTACTCCCACGCCCTGACCGGTGAGGATGTAGCCACAGCGCAGGCCGTCAACGCGGTATTTATGAAGCTGCTGCACGGCTGAAAAATACCACACTTTTTACCACACTTCCCGATTTTAGGGAACTGGGTGCGGTTCTATGTGCAGAATTTCAGCCCATAGCAACGCCACATTTTCAGCCTGAAAATTGCGATTTTTTCACGATAGAACGGCGGGAATTGGTTCGACTCCCATCGCCTCCACCAACATAAAAGCCACCTGAAAACTTACGTTTTTCAGGTGGCTTTTGCTATATCTGCTATACCTGCTATTCTGTTACGCCAGATCCGGCAGGATGTCCGACCACAGAGCCTGCTCCTGCCGCAAGGCATCAAAGCAGCAGTCCAGATACATTTTGTTGACCGCGGCAAAAATGGTGCTGCGCAGCAGCAGACGCTCGTCGTTGAGCGTGGCCTCCGGCTGGGCTGTCTTGCCGCCGAACACCACGGAAAGACTAGTCTCTAACTCCTCGCAGAAGATATCGTAGGCTGTCCCGGCGGAGCAGTGCTCCCGCTGCATTTTGAACAGAGTGTCGATGTTTTCAATCGAGAGCACGGTCTTGGAAACTGCAATGTACATCAGGGATGCGATCTGATCCCGGGTGTATTTTTTGCGGATGGGGTGATCCACCACCCCTTTTTTGACGTAGTTGCTTACCATGGACGGGGTCAGCTCCACCCCGCAGAAGCTGCGGAAATAGCCGTTGACGAACTGCACCGTCTGGTCCAGATACAGCCCTACCGAGGGGAGATCGTTGTACCGGGGCAGGGCAAAGCCCGCAGCACACGCCGCAACGCGGAGTTTGGTTTCAGCTTTCATAGTATCTTGTTCCGTTCATGCTCCTGCACTTTTTGCAAGCAGGAACGTTGGTTTTGTGCAAAGGCAGGGCAATCGCTTTCCGCAAAAGCACTTCTGCCTGTGAAATAGTATACCGCATTTTGGAAAATTGGTCAACGGGCAACGAAAACTTTGTAAAAGAATTTGAAAAAACAGTTGACAGGGTTTTGAAAAACTGCTATGATGGTCACGGACAAAGGAATGACTGCGGCGTGCGCCGCATGAAAATGGAGAAAAATATGAAAAGCAAAATCGTTGTAGATTCCTCTGCAAATGTGTACGAGCTCCCCGATGTAGGGTTTGCCTGCGTGCCGCTGAAGATCCTGACCGACGAGCAGGAGTATGTGGACACCGCAGAGGTGGATGCCCCCGCGCTGGCCGAGATGATGCGCACCTATAAGGGCCGCACCAGCACCTCCTGCCCCAATATCTCGGACTGGCTCACCGCCTACGAGGGCGCAGACGAGGTGTATGTTGTAACCATTACCGGTACGCTGTCCGGTGCCTATAACGCCGCGCTGCTGGCGGGCGAGGAATACGAGCAGAGCCACGAGGGCGCGCGGGTCTTTGTGCTGGACAGCCTGTCTACTGGTGCGGAGTCCCGGCTGCTGGTGGAGCGTTTGGCGGCGCTGATCAAGGCCGGCAAGCCCTTTGATACCGTATGTGAGGAGATCCGGGCGTACCATGAGCACACTCATCTGCTGTTTGCGCTGGAATCTCTGGCAAACCTTGCCCGCAATGGCCGCGTGAAGCCCGCTGTGGCTGCTGTGGCGCGGATGCTGGGCATCCGGGTCATCGGGCAGGCCAGCGATGCCGGTGATCTGGAGGTTCTTTGCAAGAGCCGCGGCGAGCACGGCGCACTGGAGCGCATGGTGCTGGAAATGAAGGCGCACGGCCTGACCAACGGCCGGGTGCACATCGACCACTGCTGCAACGCTGCCGCTGCGGAGCGGCTGAAGCACATGGTCCATGCCGTGTTCCCGGAGGCCAAGGTGGAGGTAGGCACCTGCGGCGCGCTGTGCAGCTACTATGCGGAGTACGGCGGCCTGATGGTGGGCTATGAGGATAACGAAGCACCCACCGTCTGAGCAGAAAATATAGAATAGGATCTTGATTCACCGGGGCATCTGCGGACGCTCCGGTGAATTTTTTACGAGGAATAATTCCGGTGCACCCGACACCAAAAACTTGCAAAGGGTGAAAAACCGCGTTATACTTAACCGTATTAGAAACATGGAAAGGGGAGATGGTATGCTGTTCCGGTTGCCGATCGTCAAGTTTTTCAACCGCATCCTCAACCGCATCACGGTCACGGTGGTGCTGGTGGCGCTGCAGCTTGCATGGCTGACGTGGGTGTTCTTCGCCCTCACCACCGGCGCGGCGCGGGTGTGGGTCACCGGGGTGCTCAACGGGTTAAGCCTGCTGATCATTCTGTATCTGGTGCGCAAGGACGAAAACAGCGCCTATAAGGTGGGCTGGATCGCCCTCATCGGGCTGTTGCCGCTGCTGGGCGGTGCGCTGTATCTGGCCTTTGGCAACAAGCGGCCCTCCCGCCGTCTGCGCAGCAAAATGCAGGCGGTGGAGCAGGCGCACCGGGCAGACCGTGCTCAGCAGCCCGGACAGACCGCCGGTCTGTGCGATGAAAACCGGGGCGTGAGCCGCTACCTGACCCAGTACGGCTGCTATCCCGCATGGAAGAACACCACCGCCCGGTATTTTTCCTGCGGTGAGGCCATGTACCCGGCACTGCTGGCCGACCTTGAAAAGGCGGAAAAGAGCATCTTTCTGGAGTTTTTTATCATCAGTCAGGGCAAGATGTGGCAGGGCGTAGAGGATGTTCTGCGGCGCAAAGCGGCGCAGGGGGTGGACGTGCGGCTGATCTACGATGACTTCGGCAGCCTGCTGGGTCTGCCCAAGGACTTTGTGGTGCGCATGGAGCGGGCGCATATCCGCTGCATTCCCTTTAACCCGGTGGTGCCGCTGCTCTCGCTGGTGATGAACCACCGCGACCACCGCAAGATCGTGGTGATAGACGGCAAAGTAGCCTACACCGGCGGCATCAATCTGGCCGATGAATATATCAACGCGATCACCCGCTTCGGCTACTGGAAGGACGCGGGTCTGCGCATCGAGGGCGCTGCGGTGTGGAACTTTACCGTAATGTTTCTGGATTTCTGGAACGCCTTCCGTCCCTTTGAGCAGGATTACAGCACCTTCCGTCCGCAGCTTGCGGTGCTGCCTGCCAGCGATGGAGTAGTACAGCCCTACGCAGACAGCCCGCTGGACGAGGAGCCGGTGGCAGAAACGGTCTATCTGGACATTCTGGCACAATCACAGCAGTACGTTTATTTTTATACGCCCTACCTTGCCATCGGCGAGGAGATGCTGGACGCGCTGCGCAACGCCGCCAAGCGCGGGGTGGATGTGCGGCTGGTGCTGCCGGGCATCCCGGACAAAAAGCTGGTGTTCCGGCTGAGCCGCTCGTACTATCTGCCCCTGCTGCGGGCGGGGGTACGCATCTACGAGTACACTCCGGGCTTTCTCCACGCCAAGTGCTGCGTCAGTGATGACCGCGCGGCGGTGGTGGGCAGCATCAATATGGACTACCGCAGTATGTTTCTGCACTTCGAGTGCGGGGTGCTGCTGCTGCAAAATAGCCAGGTGCTGGCTTTGCGGGACGATGTGCGCCGCACCCTGTACCAGTGCCGGGAGGTGCAGTGCGCGGACTGCCGCACCGGTCTGGTGGGTACGGTGCTGGACAGCGTGCTGCGGCTGTTAAGCCCGCTGATGTAAACATCTGCTCATAAAACCCGCGCGGCGGGGCACACTAGCTCCAAAGCCTGCGTCTGCAATGCAGGCACGGAAAGGGAGCGTATGTGACGATATGAAACAGGCATCGCGTTGGTTTTTGTGCTGCACGCTGGCGGCAGCACTGACATTGACCGGCTGCGGCGGGGGAAACTCCGGCAGCAGCTCCGGTTCTGTGAGCGGCAGCACCTCTGTGGGCAGCAGTGCAGCGCAAAGCGCGGCGTGGCGCACCGGGCTGGGGGTCCTGACCGAGACGACCGGCACAGACCGTGCGGGCAACATCCACACCGTAGCGGCTGCCGTGCTGCTGGATGCAGACGGCAAGCTGGCTGGGGTGACACTGGATGAGCTGGAGCTTTCAGTCAGTGCGGACAGCACCGGCAAAGTGACCACCCCCACCGACACCCGCACCAAGCGCCAGAAGGGCAAGGACTACCCACTGGCAGAGGTGTCCGGCCTGAAAAAGGGCTGGGCAGAGCAGGCAGATGCCTTTGGCAGCTGGCTTGAGGGCAAGACTCCGGACGAAGTGAAGAAGCTGAAAACGGATGCGGACGGCAAGCCAACAGATGCAGACCTTCTCTCCGGCTGCACCATCGCGGTGGACCGTTACCGGGATGCTGTCGTCCGCGCCTGCGAGAATGCACAGGTGTTGGGTGCTGCCCGGGGCGATACGGTCAAACTGGGCGTAGAAGTGGCAGAAATGCCGCAGGGGCTTACGGGCACAGACGACAAGGACGCGCAGGTGCAGGCTAAGATCACGCTGGCGGTGGTGACTATGGACGAGAACGCCCGGGTGACCAGCGCTATCGGCGATATGACCGAGCCGGAGCTGACCGTCAGCGCGGACGGCACCGTGTCTGCCCCGCGGGAGCCGGTGTACACCAAAAACGAGCTGGGCGACCGCTACGGAATGCGCAGCGCAAGCGCGTTAGGCAAGGAATGGTACGAGCACAGCGCAGGCTGGTGCGGCTACCTGAAGGGCAAAAACGCCGTGGAGATCGGCAAGCTCTCCACAGACGGCACGGATGCCGACCTGAAGGCGCTGTGCACCATCTCGGTCACCGACCTGCAAAAGGCGGTGCTGAAGGCCATGGCGGAGCAGTAATCATAAAAACAGGATGTCCCTCTGCACAAAAAGTGCGGGGGGATTTTTTTATGGATACCCCCTCAGGCGCTAACGCAGTGAGCAGACGGAAGGGGTATGTACACTTTCCCACAAAAAGCGGGCTTATGGGCGGGACAAAGCAGTGCATTGTGCAAAAAAATGGGTTTACCTCTTGCAAAACGGCGGCAAACGCGCTATTCTATAACCACAGTTTACCACTTTAGCATGGTAAAATGGTAAATCAAGAGGGAAGCGGGACGCAGAACGTCCCCCATGGGAGGAAAAAGATATGAAACTCAAGCGTATTGCAAGTGCATTTCTGGCCGGTGCTCTGGCATTGAGCCTTGCAGCCTGTGGCGGCAGTGCATCCACCTCTGCTGCGGCATCTGCTTCCGGCAGCGCAGCCGGTTCGGCTTCTGCTGCAGCGGGCAGCGATCTGGATTACATCAAGGGCAAGGGCAAAATGGTCATCGGCTACACCGTGTACGAGCCCATGAACTACACCGACGCCGACGGCAACTTTACCGGCTTTGATACCGAACTTGCCACTGCGGTGTGTGCAAAGCTGGGTGTGGAGCCGGAGTTTGTAGAGATCAACTGGGACACCAAGGTGGTGGAGCTGGACGCCAAGAGCATCGACTGCATCTGGAACGGCATGACCCTGACCGAGGATATCATGGCCAACACCGCCACCACCAAGGCCTACGCCAAGAACGCACAGGTCGTGGTGGTAAAGGAGGGCACCGCCTACACCTCCACCGCCGACCTTGCCGGTAAGACCGTAGTAGCCGAGGCTGGTTCTGCCGGTGAGGCTGCCATTCAGGGCGACGAGAACCTTTCCAAGGCCGATTATGTTTCCAAGAGCGTGCAGACCGACTGCCTGATGGAAGTGGCTGGCGG
>ULTZ01063179.1_pt1 | contig 14813 bp, 10 predicted proteins | sample 1957981 | NCBI WGS metagenome assembly ULTZ01 (sample SAMEA4835745, study PRJEB28245) | human gut metagenome | biome: gut microbiome; material: fecal sample | place: Denmark | collected 2008
GATTCCCTTTTGTCTGCAATGGAACGAGCCGGAAACGAGGACATGACTGACGATGTGGAGCGCAAAGGACTCGGTACACCTGCCACCAGAGCAGACATTATAGAGAAGTTAGTCAAGGACGGTTTCGTGAAGCGTGAGAAAAAGCAGATCATACCGACAGAGGATGGAATGAAGCTGATTACGGTGCTTCCCGATGTGGTAAAGTCACCGAAACTTACCGCTGATTGGGAAAATGCCCTTACCCTTGTTGCAAAGGGAGAGATGGAGCGTGAGGACTTTATGGCAGATATTGAAACAATGGTATCTGACTTAATCCACACCTACCACGAAGTCAGTGACGAGCAGAAAAAGATGTTCGCACAGGAGCAGAAGGTACTTGGTAAATGTCCGAACTGCGGCGGAGAGGTGGTAAAGGGAAAATACGGAGCTTTCTGCAAGAATAAGTGCGGCATGAATGTAAGCCGGATCATGGGCGTTTCCCTGTCAGATGAACAGGTGGAAAGCCTGCTTGACGGGAAAAAGACGTTGCTAAAGGGGCTTACAAGCAAGGCGGGCAAGAAATACGATGCCTATATCATTCCGAGCGGTACGGAAGAATACCACTACACAAAGGACGGAGAAGAAAAGTCCGGAGTGCAGTTTAAGTTTGTCATGGAGTTTCCCAATAAGAAATTCACAGGAAAGAAAAAATAAAAGGAGGATGTAACAAATGGGAGCAGAAGAAACAAAGAAAATACAGGACAATGAGAGCAAGGCGGACAAGTTTGTCCGTCTTGGGGAGTATCGTGTGAACAAGGTCATTGATGCAATCGGCAGGCTTGAGAACCTTTCCAACCGCACCAATTATGAGTATACACAGGAGCAGGTGGAAGCCATGTTTTCCATTATGGAAAAAAGGCTTTTGGAAGTCAAAGGCAGATTTGCCCCGAAAAAGGAAAAAGAAGATACGTTTTCATTTGGAAGAAAAGCAGAATAGGGAGGAAAGTCAGAATGAAGCAGTTAGAAAAAGAAATCAATGTAACAAGCCAGAGAAACATGATGAAGAGGTACCAGATGTATGGTGCCACAGTATCAAAGCTGACAGAGAAATCACAGAATGACACCAAGAAGGGAGAGAGAAAGTAATGGAATATAGAGATTTTGTAGAACAGGTAAAAGAACAGATACAGGATTTCCTTCCTGAAAAGTTTGCAGATGCTGCAGTTGAGGTCAATCAGATTGTAAAGAATAATGACTGTGTTCTGGACGGTCTGATGGTAAGAACAGAGGAAAGCAATATTGCACCTACCATTTATCTGAATCCATATTTTGAGCAGATACAGGATGGTGCTGAATTGGATGATGTGTTAGCTCAGATTGCAAGTGTGTATCAGTCACATTATATAGATCATGATATAGATGTATCGGCAGTTACCGATTTTGACAAGATTAAGGAAAAAATTGTATGTAAGCTGATCAACGAGGAAGCAAATCAGCAGTTCCTTCAGGATAAACCGTACTCCAAGTTGGAAGATTTAGCAGTTGTGTATCAGATTTTAATGGATAAAACAGGAGAAGGAACTGCGACCATTACCATTACAGATAATCTGATGGATGGATATGGAATCACACTTGAAGAACTGCATGACCAGGCGTTGCAGAATATGGATACTTTGCAGCCACATAGTTTCAAAGGAATGAATGAGACGGTTGCGGAGATGATTGCAGTTGATATTGCAAGAGAACAAAATGTGGGTATGGATGAAGCAAAAGAAATGGCAATGCAGATGATGTCGGATATTCCCGATACCATGTATGTGCTGACAAATGATACAAAAGTAAATGGGGCGGCTGCAATTTTAAACGATGATATCAGACAGGAGATCGCTGAGAAGGTAGGAGATTTTTACATGCTGCCTTCTTCAATCCATGAAACGCTGATTATACCGAAAGATGCGGGAATGGAGTTTAAAGAACTTGAGCAGATGGTACAGGAAGTAAATCAGACACAGGTGGCGCCTGGAGAACGTCTTTCGGATCATGTATATGAGTATGATGCCAAAGAACATGAACTGTTCCGCAGTGACCGGGCAGAGGAACGTGCTAAGCAGAAAGAGGAAAAAGGAGATAACCGTCATGAGCGTGTTTCAGTAAAGGAGAAGCTTGCGGAGAAGAAGGATGCTGTTATTAAAATGAATGCCGGGAAAGAGCATTCTGCACCGGAAAAGAAAAAGGAAGCCGTAATATAGGAGGAGTGGGATATGTATACAACAGGAGATAAGCTATTAAACGTGATGAAAGAGGAAGAAATCGGGATTGCGGAGCTTTCCAAAATTTCCGGTGTGCCGGAGAGAATAATCCTTGACATTATGGCAGGAGTTAAGGAGCCGGAGCTTGGTGCTATGTGCAAGATTGCAGAGGGACTGGGTATCTGTGTCCATGAACTTCGTGCGGATGAGGAGAGTTATGCGGTATCCGTTCCGAAGGATACCCTTGCCAAGCTGATTGTTGTCAGCGAGATTAACGGAGTGGAACTTGAGGAACTGATTAACTGTATTCTGGAAAAAGGTATTGAGGAGCATGGTTTTTATGCCTGATGCCGATAAGTAACTGATCACAGGCTGTAGGGTGCTTAAAGTGCCTTACAGCCTTTTTTACGGAGGTTTACCATGAGAAAATATAAATTGATTTCCGCACTGGCAGAGGAAACAGCAAAAGAAGTCGTGCGGAATGAAGAAAACTGGAGGAGATACCTAAATACTGCTTCCAGATTGTATAAATATCCATTTAAGGAACAGCTTTTAATCTATGCCCAAAGACCGGAGGCAACCGCCTGTGCTTCCATAGAGATATGGAATGAAAAGATGCACTGCTGGGTAAACAAAGGTGCAAAGGGCATTGCACTGATAGATGAGGATAGTTTTTCCGGTTTGAAGTATGTCTTTGATATTTCAGATGTGCATAAGGCAAGAAGAATCGGACAATTCCCTAACCTTTGGGAAATGCGTGAGGAACACATGGAATCGGTGATTTCCCGTCTGGAAAAGACTTATGGGGATACCGACAGGGAAGCCGGGTTTGTGGGACGTATCCGGGAGATTGCCGGACGGATTGCAGAGGACTGTTATAAAGAGCTTGCTTCAGATATGGAATACTTAAAGGAAGGGAGCTTTTTAGAGGAACTGGACGAGCTGAACGTGGAAATAAGGATACGGGAAACCCTTGCCGACAGCATTGCCTATACTGTTTTAAAGCGTTGCGGCATGGAGGAGAGCGAGCTTGCCGAAGAAATAAACTTTCCTTATATCCATGAGTTTAACACAGTGGAAACACTGTCACAGCTTGGCAGCAATGTGTCTGATTTATCCAAGCCAATCCTTATGGAAATTGGAAAAGCAATCGGAGCGTATGACAGGCAGATTGCCCAAAATCGGGAAGAAACGAGAGTAGGCAGGGAACGTATCGACACCCATGAGAAAAATATCGAAAAAGGACTTGCAAATGCATCTGAAGCAGACTATAATGCGTGAAAGCGAAAGTCAAGACGAACAATCTATCACACAGACCGGAGAAGCCGGGGAAAGGAGCAAATATGATGAATCTGACATACGAGAAGAACGGGGATTATCAGATACCGATGGTAGCAATGGACGAACAGCCGAAGGAGGTACTGACAAAGTACGGACTGATGAGGAAGAAGTTCTTACAGGAGCACAAGAACGGAGTATATACGGGACTTCTTCTGAGCGGGAAGCTGAAGGAACACTTGTTGATGATACAGGAGCAGGCAGAGGAGAGAATGGAGCTTCTGACCAGACAGATGAAGGAGAGAGAGGGGATAACGGAGCAGATGAAAGCAGAGAATCAGATGCTCTGGGTAGCGAAGATGAACAGCATCGTACACTCGGCAGAGGAGATCGTGATGACGGAACTAATCTACAGTTAAATATCGAACAGCCGGAGGGAACCTATCAGCAGTTAAGCCTGTTTCCGAGCTTTGAGGAACAGGTTGGCACAATCGCAGCAGCGGAAGCAAGTATTCAATATACCATGCCCGCTGCTTTTTCTTTGCCACAGGAGCAGATTGACAGTATCTTGCGTAGTGGCGGCGGTAGGGATAACAGCAGAAAACGTATCTATGCCAAGTATCAGCAGGGTAAGACACCGGAAGAAATGGCAGAATTTTTAAAGAACGAGTATAAGACCACCGGAAAAGGTTTTGAGTTTGACGGAAATCCTGTTTCACTGTGGTTTGATGAAATGGGTATGCGTATCGGTTACGGTACATCGGCAAAGGAAAATACCCTTGCAGTGATGAGTTGGAGCGAAGTGGAGAGCCATATCCGTGTTATGGTGGAGAATGGTACTTATATGAGTGCCAACGAAGTATTCCTTGTGGATGCGGTGGAGCGTGAGAGAATTGCTACGGACATTAACAATTTCTTCCGTGACGGAATATCGGAAATGCCGGAGAGTCTGGAGCTTAAATTTTCCAATTACCCGGCAAGCATGGAAAAGTTGTGTGAGCTTTTAGCCACAACAGAAGGCAGAGAGCTGATTAAGGATGAGCTTGAAAAGGCAAAGGCACAGCTTGACAGCGGAGAAAAGCAGATTAAATGGCGGTATGTGAAAAGACCGGATTATTTATTAGAACAGCTTGCGGATTTAGGTGTGGAAAAGAAAGAATTTCCAGCACTTGATACGGTAGAGGTAAGGAATGAGGACTTTATCACACAGGACGAGATTGATTACAGGCTGGCAGGAGGAAGCGGTTTTGAACATGGAAAATTCCGTATCTATGAGTATTTCATGGAAGGGCATGACAAGAAAGATAACATTGCTTTTCTGAAAAATGAATATGGTACGGGCGGCAGCTCCCACGCACTTCCGGGAAGTGACAGAGCGCACGAGGATCACGATGCCAAAGGTATCCGTCTGGAGAAAGGTAACTATGGCAGTCCTTACGCAAAGGTGCTTTTAAACTGGAATGTAGTAGAGAAACGTATCCGGGAGCTTGTGCAGGCAGATAAATACCTTTCGCCGGAGGGAAAGGAAGCCTATGCACAGTATAAACAGGAACAGGCAGAGAAAGCCATGCAAAAAGAACAGGCGAAGTTGGAGGGTGGTGTAACCAATCAGGAATTAGATAGAGAAACAGGAACTGTTGCTGAAGGAGAACCAAAAGCACCGGAAACCGGAAAAACAGACATAGAGCAGTTAAATAAAAGGCTGTCTGAAATGTCGGCTGTGGTTAAAATCTGCGGAGCATTAGACCGGAAAGATGTGGTTGGCTGGAACGAGAAAACACAGGCAGTCACGATTGCTGACGATGAGCGAGCTTTGGAGGGAAAAGAGGTCTATGATTTCCTTTTTGCAGAAGCGGCAGACTATGTAATGATGCAGACAATCAGCGGCGAAACAGAAAAAGCTCTGGAGATGGACGGTCTGTTAAAGGATGCCGGACAGTATGCGGCACATTATGAGGGCGAGCCTGCCATAGAGCAGACAGAAGAACCGCCTTTGACTGCGGATGATGTTCAAAACCTTGTATTGATAGACCGGGAATATATCAGAGGTACACGAACAACAGTCTATGATTTTGAGTGTGATATTCGTGGGGAACATGATAAGCTGCAATATACGCTTGGATACCATGATGACGGAGAAGGCTTTACCATTCATACGGAGAAGGATGATATTTGGGAACGTATGCCGGAGCCTGAACTGGCACGATTGGAGGGCATTCTTGTCAGGGAAGCATTATATTTTAAGTACCATGATAAAATAGCCGGGGCAAAGAGCCTTGAGGACATGGAGGAGATTCGCTTCAGCATTATGGAAGAAGAATCTCCTTATTTTTCTGCTGTTTCCCAAAGAATATGGGGTGAATATGAACAGAAAAATGAAGAATTGTCCAATCCAATGCAAGAGAGTGAAGTGATTGCCGAACCAGAGCCGCAGAATGAAGCAGAAGCGCCAAAGGAACAGCCACAGATTGACAAATCGGGTGCAGTCAACTTCCACATTGCTCCGGAAACAGAGAAAAGTGACGGGAAAGGCTTTGCGGCAAAAGAAAAATTCCGTCAGAATGTGGAAGCAATCAGAACGCTTGAAAAGATTGAGGGCGAAAACCGTATTGCCACGCCAGAAGAACAGGAGATTTTAGCAAAATATGTGGGCTGGGGTGGTCTTGCTGATGCCTTTGATGAAACCAAAACGAATTGGGCAAGTGAATATCAGGAATTAAAGAGCCTGTTGTCAGCCGAGGAATACGATTCAGCAAGGGAAAGTACCTTAAATGCCCACTATACAAGCCCTGTGATCATCAAGGCTATTTATGATGCGATGGAACGAATGGGCTTTTCCAAAGGTAACATCTTGGAGCCGGCAATGGGTATCGGTAACTTTTTCGGTATGTTGCCGGAAAAAATGCAGGAGAGCAGGCTTTATGGTGTGGAGCTTGATGGAATTACCGGAAGAATTGCAAGGCAGCTATACCCGAATGCCGATGTGAAGATCACTGGCTTTGAAAAGACGGATTATCCCAATGATTTCTTTGATGTGGCAATCGGAAACGTGCCATTCGGTCAGTACAAGGTGGCAGACAGAGCCTACGATAAGCATAACTTCCTCATACATGATTACTTTTTCGCCAAAGCCTTAGATAAGGTCAGACCGGGCGGCGTGGTGGCATTTGTCACCTCAAAGGGAACAATGGATAAGAAAAGCCCGGAAGTCAGAAAGTACCTTGCGCAGAGAGCGGAGCTTCTTGGAGCGATCAGGCTTCCCAACACAGCCTTTAAGGAAAATGCAGGGACGGAGGTTACTTCGGACATTCTTTTCTTAAAGAAGCGTGACAGGGTAATCGACATCGAGCCGGATTGGGTGCATCTTTGTGAAAATGAAGATGGCATAGCCATGAACCAGTATTTTGCAGACCACCCGGAAATGATCATGGGAAAAATGGAAATGGTCAGCGGGCAGTTTGGCATGGAAGCCACCTGTACACCGGATACCACCATTTCATTATCCAAGCAGCTTGAAAAGGCTATATCCCATATCGAGGGCAGCATTGACGAGGTAGAGTTCGATGAGCTTGATGATGAGCTGGCAAGAGAAGCAATCCCCGCCGATCCAGGCGTGAAGAATTACAGTTACACTATCGTGGACGAGAGGGTGTATTACCGGGAAAATTCCATTATGAAGCCTGTGGACGTATCAGAAACGATGGAGCAGCGCATGAAAGGCATGGTGCAGATTCGTGACTGTACACAGGAGCTGATTGACTATCAGTTGAACGAATATCCGGAAGATATGATTAAGAGCAAGCAGGCAGAGCTTAATGAGCTGTATGATGCGTTTTCCAAGAAATACGGTCTGATCAATTCACAGACCAATAAGAGAGCGTTTAATCAGGATTCAAGCTATTGTCTGCTTTGTTCATTGGAGAAATTAGACGATGAGGGCAACTTCAAAGGCAAGGCTGATATGTTTTCCAAGCGAACCATTAAAAAGGCAGAGGTTGTTACAAGCGTGGATACCGCAAGTGAAGCACTGGCGGTGTCATTAGGGGAAAGGGCAAGGGTAGACCTAGCCTATATGTCGGAGCTTACGGGAAAAAGCGAGGAAGAAGTGGCAAAGGAGCTTGCCAGAGTGATCTTCCAGAACCCGGTCACAGAAAAGTGGGAAACCGCAGACGAGTATTTAAGCGGAAATGTCAGGGAGAAGCTGGCAACCGCAAGGGTATTTGCAGAGAACCGTCCAGAGTTTGCAATCAATGTCACAGCTCTTGAGGGCGTTCAGCCCAAGGAGCTTGATGCAAGCGAGATTGAGGTGCGTATCGGTGCCACATGGATTGAGCCTAAGTACATCGAGGATTTCATGCGGGAAACCTTTGAAACACCGGATTACCTCTTTGACCGTAACCTTGTCGGGGTGCAGTATTCCGATGTGACAGGACAGTGGAACGTAAAGGGCAAAAATGCGGATCGTGGCAATTCACTTGTCAATATGACCTACGGAACGAGCCGGGCAAATGCCTACCGTATTCTGGAGGATTCCTTAAACCTTCGTGATACCCGTATCTTTGATACGATAGAGGAAGATGGGAAGGAAAAGAGAGTTCTTAACAAAAAGGAGACCATGCTTGCCAGCCAGAAACAGGAAGCCATAAGGGAAGCCTTTAAGGACTGGGTATTTCGTGATCCGGAGCGCAGACAGACCTTGTGTGCCAAGTACAATGAGCTTTTCAATTCCACCAGACCGAGAGAGTATGACGGTTCCCACCTAAAGTTTCCGGGCATGACACCGGACATTACATTAAGACCGCATCAGCTTAATGCGGTGGCACACCAGCTTTACGGCGATAATACCCTGCTTGCCCATTGTGTGGGTGCGGGTAAGACCTTTGAAATGATTGCTGCAGCAATGGAGAGCAAGCGGTTAGGGCTTTGCCAAAAGAGCTTATTTGTTGTACCGAACCATTTAACAGAGCAGTGGGCGAGTGATTTCCTGCGCCTGTATCCGGGTGCAAATATTTTAGCTGCTACAAAGAAAGATTTTGAGCCTGCCAACCGTAAAAAGTTCTGTTCCCGTATTGCAACGGGAGATTATGATGCGGTCATCATCGGGCATACGCAGTTTGAAAAGATACCGCTTTCAATGGAAAGACAGGCTGCCATGATTGAGCGGCAGATAACGGAAATAGAAATGGCAATCGAAGCGGTCAAGGCGGAAAAGGGAGAGCGTTACACCATTAAGCAGATGGAAAAAACAAAAAAATCATTAGACGCAAGGCTGAGCCGATTGAACGATACTTCCCGCAAGGACAATGTAGTAACCTTTGAACAGCTTGGTGTTGACAGGCTGTTCGTAGATGAGAGCCACAATTATAAGAACCTTTTCTTATACACCAAGATGCGGAACGTGGCGGGCATTGCACAGACAGAAGCACAGAAGTCCTCGGATATGTTTGCAAAGTGTCAGTACATGGACGAGCTGACAGGCGGCAAGGGCATTATCTTTGCCACAGGTACACCGATTTCCAACAGTATGACGGAGCTTTATACGAATATGCGCTATCTGCAATACAGTACGCTCCAGAAACTTGGTCTTGGCAATTTCGACAGTTGGGCGGCTACTTTCGGAGAAACGCAGACAGCCATAGAGCTTGCACCGGAGGGAACCGGATACCGGGCAAAGACAAGGTTTGCCAAGTTCTTCAATCTGCCCGAGCTGATTTCACTTTTCAAGGAAAGTGCAGATATTCAGACACCGGATATGCTAAAACTGCCTGTACCGGAAGCAGAGTATGAAAATGTGGTGTTAAAGCCGAGTGAGTATCAGAAAGAAATGGTACAGTCCCTTGCGGATCGTGCGGAGGCTGTTCGTGATAGGAAGGTAGAGCCACACGTTGACAATATGCTCAAAATCACCAATGACGGTAGAAAACTTGCATTAGACCAGCGTTTAATCAACGATATGCTTCCCGATGAGGATAATTCTAAATCCACCACCTGTGTGGACAAGGCATTTGAGATATGGGAGGAAACAAAGGAACAGAAGTCGGCACAGCTTATCTTCTGTGACTTATCGACACCGAAAGGAGATGGTACATTCAATGTTTATGAGGACATTTGCAACAAGCTGAAAGAAAAGGGTGTCCCACCGGAAGAAATCGCATTTATCCATGATGCCAATACGGAGAAAAGAAAAGCGGAGCTGTTTGCAAAGGTAAGAAGCGGACAGGTTCGTTTTTTGTTGGGTTCTACTGCCAAAATGGGAGCCGGAACCAACGTACAGGACAGACTGATTGCATTACATCATCTGGATGTGCCCTGGCGTCCGTCTGACATTGAACAGCAGGAAGGTCGTATTTTACGACAGGGCAATATGAATGATAAGGTCAAGATTTTCCGGTATGTGACGGAAGGCACCTTCGACAGCTATTCATGGCAGCTCATTGAGAACAAGCAGAAGTTTATCGGGCAGATCATGACGAGCAAGTCCCCGGTGCGTTCCTGTGAGGACATTGACGAAGCGGCGCTCTCTTATGCAGAGGTCAAAGCACTTGCAACCGGAAACCCTTACATTAAGGAGAAGATGGATTTGGATATACAGGTTTCAAAGCTGAAGCTCTTAAAGGCAAACCACACAAGCCAGCGTTACCGTCTGGAGGACAATATCGCAAAGCATTACCCGATGCAGATCACAGCCTTAAAAGAAAGGCTTGAGGGATACCGGGCGGACATTCAGACCTATGCGGCGCATAAGCCTGTGGATAAGGACGCTTTTTCCATGAAGATAGGAAACCGTACCTATACGGACAAAAAGGAAGCGGGTGCGGCGTTGATTGATATGTGCCGGAGTGCCAAACAGCCAAACATGGCGGTCACAATCGGAGAATATCAGGGCTTTAAGATGAGCGTGTCTTTTGACTCGTTCTTCTCCAAGTTTACGATCAGCTTAAAAGGAAGTCTGAGCCATGAGGTGGAAATCGGAGCCGATCCACTTGGAAATCTGCAAAGACTGTCCAATGCGTTAGAGGGAATGACCGGGAAAATGGCAGACGTGGAGCAGAAGCTTTCTAACGTGGAACATCAGCTCGAAACTGCAAAGGTGGAAGTTACAAAACCTTTTGCGCAGGAGCAGGAACTGGCGGAGAAGCTAGAACGCCTTGCAGAGTTAAATGCGCTTCTGAATATGGACGAAAAGGGCGATAATGCACTGGATATGGGCGATGATGAGCCGGAGGACGAAAACGGAGAGCAGAGCGCACAGACGCAGGAAAGTGAGCCGAACAGGGCAGAAGATATACAGGCGGTGGCAGAGGAACCGTTAAAGCCTGTTGCAAGTTTCCTGATGTCGGAGCGTATCGCAGAGCATGACAAGGAACGGATGTTAGCAGACGGTTCCAGAGGGCGGGTATCCGTCAAGGAGAAACTTGCCGAGATGAAGCAGAAAATTTCCGATCAGAAGATGCCGGAGAAACCGGAGACTGTAAAGAGCAAAGGAAAAGAAGAAAGTTTATAGGAGGGTGCTATGGAAGCAAACGAACCAAAGAAAGAACAGAACACAGAGGAAATGGACGTTATGAAGCAGTTCATGGAGCTTTTGGGACAGCAGGGCATGAAAGAGCAGTCACAGGACTTTATGGAGGTCTTGCAGTATATCGCCGGGATGCAGTTACAGCTTTCCGCTATGGTGGACGAACTGCAAGGAGTACGGAAGCAGCTTGAAAGGATGCAGGAGAGCCAGCCGAAAGCAGCGGAAAGTCAGCTTTTGGATAAGGTGTCATACCTTCAGGAGAAGGTAAGCAGTCTTGCAGAACGCTTATCGGAATTGAAAGACCATTTGATTGACACCGCAGCACAGGCAGTAACCGCCTTTAAGGAAAAGGGAAGGGAGGAAATGAACAGGGTTCTTCAGAAAGGAATTTCCGGTGTGCAGTCGGTGCTTTCCGGATGCCGGGAGAAGATGGTTGATGTGCTTACCAGTTATGAAAAGACCGCCAACCAGATAGACAGTATCGGGGACGAGTTCAAGCAGATAGGGAACAGCGTAGCCAACGTGGGAAGGCTCTTAACCGGAAAAGGTAAAAAGGAAGTGTCGGACGAAAAAGAGGGCGTTGCCCTTACAAGGGTACTGAATATGCCTGTAAAGAAGCATATCTCAGCCTTAAAGAAACAGGTGGAGCGGATTGACGGTGCAGTAGCGAAGCTGGATAAGATCTGTGCCGGACTGGATACCGGAAAGGATAAGGAAAAAAGCAGGGTGTCCGTCAAGGAAAAGCTGTCACAGATGAAAGTGAAATCGGAACAGCAGAAGAAAGAACCGGAAAAATCAAAGACCAAGAGTCAGGAAGCAAGTTTATAAAGGTTTATGGAAAGAGCAGGTAGCTTTCTATCTGCTTTTTCCTGTTATGTGGTTATCGTAAGCAGAGAAGATTAAGTGACGAGCAGAGGAAACAGGCAAGGTTGCGATGGAGAAAATCAATTCAGACGAAAACAATAGGCAAATTTAAAGTTGATAAGAATTCACCGATATATTTATTAGACTATTCAGCATTACACATCATTACAGTTACATTTCAAAGCATTATAATTGTTTCACTTGAGGATAGATGCTAAAATAAATTTTTTAAGGAAAGAGGTGGTCGTGTGATTAACATAGCAATTTGTGATGATGAAAAATACATATTAGATAAAATCAAAAAGCTGGTATTTGATTTTTTTCATAGAAAAAACGTAGAAATAACTGTTTCACAATTCGGGAGTGGTGAGGAATTACTGAGACACAACAAAAATATAGATATTCTGTTCTTAGATATTCAAATGGATGGAATAGATGGGATGGAAACTGCAAGGAAGATGCGTAGTCAAAATTATAAAGGATACCTAATTTTTATAACAGTTCTAAAGGAAATGGTGTTTCAATCCTTTGAAGTCCAGGCATATGATTATCTGGTAAAACCGATTGAAGAAGAATGCTTTGAAAAAACGATGGAGAGATTATTTTCTGCTATGCAAAATGCAAAAGACGCAAGTTTGCTTGTCCAAAAGGGATACGAGAGTAATATTATTGCCTTTGATGACATTGTTTTTTGTGAAATTATAGACAGAAAAATATATCTGCATCTAAAAACGGAGGAAGTTATTGATTACTATGACAGAATTGAAAATCTTGAAACAAAACTAGATGGGAGATTTTTTAAATGCCATAGAAGTTATTTAATTAATTTGAGCCATCTGAAAAGTTATAAAAATGGGATGGCGTATATGATAAATGACAAACAGATACCTGTATCACGCTTACGGAGCAAGGAATTTTCAAGTGTTGTTTTGAAATATATGAAGGAACGGAGAGTGTGAAAGAATGGATGGATTAGATATTTTCAATGTATATATTATGGGAAGCATTGAAATGTTGACGGTTTTTCATTTCTTTACCAGATTTCTTAAGAAAAAGGTAAAGTTTATTTATTATATATTGTTTGCCTTTCTTGGAATGACGATTATGATGTTTTTTCCAACCGGCAGTATTATGGAATTATTGGTATATGTTCTGCTGTTGATGGCAGGAGGATTTTTTATATGTAGAACATACAATATATTTGTCGGGTTATATGCAGTTGTAATGATTGAAATAATGCACTTATGCTATGGAGTTTTTAATTCGATTTCGTGTATTTTATCTCCCTTGTTTTTTCAGGAAAATCCTAAAGCGGTTAGCGTTTTATTTATGGTAATGAGCAGTATTTTAGCTCTTGTTACATCTGTTTTGTGTTATCAGGTCATAAATAAAAATTTTTCATATGATGAAAACGTTGGGGCAAAATATGTTCTTCTGATTTTAATACCGACTTTAGTGATTTTTTTGGTAAGTGAATATATTAGTTCAAATATTTATGGACATACGATTACGATACAAGCAGATGGGAGTTTACCTAGCATAAGTCCGTTTCCATTACTGTTTATACAGATATTGGGGATAGCCAGTCTGTTTTGCATCATGTTTGCGTATAAAAAATTAGTGGATAGTTTTAAATTGAGCAGAGAGCTATCTTTATTAGAACTGGAAAAACATTCTTTAAATCAGTATGTGGAAGAAGCAAAAGTACGTTATGAGAAAACAAAAGCATTTCGACATGATGTGAAAAATCATATATCTATTGTCAAAGAATTGGTACAGAATGGCGATATAGATACAGCATTGCAGTATATGAGTGATATGGAAAATTTAACAGCAGATATGTCATTTCCGGTAAGTACAAATAACCCTGTACTTGATATTTTAATTGGAAATAAGTTAGGGATAGCTAAGAGCAATCAGATAGAAGTACAATGTTCATTTATTTCTCCATATCCATGTGGAATTGCTGATATTGACTTTTGTATTATTTTTTCTAATGCATTAGATAACGCTATCTCAGCTTGTAACCGAGTGCCCCATGATAATCAGAAATATATTCACATAACAGGAAAAGTGCAAGGTGATTTTCTTTTAATTGAAATAATTAATAGCCATAGTGGGAGAGGGAGCATTCGCAGTGGGACAGGACTTGCTAACATAAAAGCAGTTGCAGAAAAATATCATGGAGCAATGGAAGTAAGAATAGATGGAGATATATTTGTTTTAAGTGTTCTTTTAATCATTCCGCAACAATCAGAAAGCATTTCACAACAAATCTGTTAAAAACAGATATATGAATGACGAATAAGAGATTGTAAAAACATTATAGTGTATTAAAGAAAAGGAGGACGTTTTATGTCAATGGAAATAAGCAGTAATTATAAGGATTACAAAAATGAGTATTTAGATAGGGTACAGACAGGGCAGGATAAAGTAAAAGAAGCTTCACAAGATCAAAGGGGGGAGGATAAAAACGAAGGTATTCCCGTTCCAAAGGACGAGTATATTAGTAGCGAAAAATCTGGTAGCAAGCCAAGTGGTCTGTATCGTTTAGGGCAAGATGAAAATGGTAATCCAAAAGTAATGTATGATGATCCTAAGAGAGTCGCAAAGGCGAAAGATGTTCAACCAAAGGAGGAGCCAGCGAAAAAGGCAGAGAAATGTACGACAAATACAGATAATGTTGACAGAGAGATTGAGAAACTCAAGGAGGAAAAGGAACAGCTTGAACAGCAGATAAAGGCTGCGGCGGGGGACAAAGAAAAGGTTAAGGTATTGGAGAAAAAGCTGGCTCAGATTGAGGGGGAGTTAAGCCATAAAGATAATGATACATACAGGAGAAAGAATGCAGTAATTTCTTAAACAAATTATGAATATGAGTGGGTGAATAAGAGGGAAAGGCTTTATTCACTCCTTTTGCAAAA
>ULTZ01060288.1_pt1 | contig 14752 bp, 6 predicted proteins | sample 1957981 | NCBI WGS metagenome assembly ULTZ01 (sample SAMEA4835745, study PRJEB28245) | human gut metagenome | biome: gut microbiome; material: fecal sample | place: Denmark | collected 2008
AATGAATCCAGTGGCATATCTTTAAATGTCAGCCCGTCAACTAATATTTGTTCCTTGCCATCACATCCTAAAGGATAAAGAAAAACAGGCTCCGAAGGTATTCTGTTAGTCTGGCATTGTATGGTGACGGTATAGCTTCCGTCATTAGACGTAACTCGTGCCAGCTGAATGGCCGAAATTGCACGACGCAACATCAATTCGTTGGTGATATCCTCTTTTTCAGAGTCTTCCTCTGGTACCGAAAGAACCTGCTCGAACATACATTCCTTGCTGTCGTTTATCAGTTCACTCCGGTATTTTTCATACGAAGATTTATAGGGGGCGAACTTCAGGTGCAGCAAAAACTCCACATTCCGCCCGAATCCATTCATAGTAGCATTGGTAGAACCGAGATATAGATGATTATAACTAAGATTGCCTTCGTACCGGCGTACGAAATACACTTTCTCGTGCAAGTCGACAGCCACATCTTTTTCCACCTTGTCGGTCAGTACTTCCTTGGGAGCGTAGACACCGTCATTAAACAAGTTTATGACTTCTTGCGTAACCGAAGCCTGTCGTGTGATGAGTGTCTTTTTAGCACCTGAACTGCAACTGACCATCTGATTCAAGATATTCTTGTCCACGAAAGGGGAGATGACCAGCATTTCTACCGCATGATTCAGCATACTTTGTTCAAAGCACTTTGTATATCCATCATATCTAGGTATCCCCATAGGGAAAAACTCGTAATCCTCAAAAGGAGAATCGGTAAGGTCAAATCGTTCAATGCTGTCAATGTCCTTACAGAGTGAACGCATATTTTTACGGATAGTACGGTTATCGGCTTTTGCGATTAACCATGTGAGGAAGTCTACAAGCGGTGCATGCTTGACTTGCGCTTCTCGGGTGGCCGGTTTGGCACCGATTTTACCAATAAGTTCACATACCACGTCCAGGTCGTTGGAACCGGTAAGGTTACGGGAAAGGACAATCAGTTTGATTTGCTGGGCACCGGTGTCTGGGTTCGTTTCTTTGATGAGCCATACTTTAGGATGAAAATTGACGAAACCACCCCCTTTTGCTTGCAGTGTTATCTGTACAACGCTCTGCTCCAGGAGTGAATACACTTTGGAATTGGCCTGCGGTACCGACATACATCCGGCATTGCAGAAAACGGCAAACTTGCCAGCCGATTGATTGATCGTCTCCAGTATCAGGTGAGGAGAGCGCATGGCCGTTTCCGTCAAATCGGTCATCGTACCCAACATAAAAGGAACCGACAATAGGGAAGGCATGTCCAGACTGTAGGTAGTACAAACCGCATAATCTATCACAAAACCATCGCTTTGCAACACATCCGTATAGACAATGTCATTCCATAATGCATCAGCCATTGACCGCCTCCTTTCTTAATTCCTCGGCAAAGGTCTTTACCGTTTCCCATCGGTAGGTGAGTTTATAGTAGTGTATGCGGTTCTTCTTGTCATAAATATATGCAGGATTTCCTATTTTTCTGCGATTTCCCTTTACTCTTCGTTCCCGGTTGATAATCAACTGATCCAAACCTCCATCTTCTTCAATGTCATTGGCTGCAATGCGTTCCGCAATCTCTTTGCAGAACCATTTTCCACTGTTCTCCCGTATACTTACGGCATTCAGTACTTCGTCTATATCTGTACCACTATTCCGGTATTCTTCGAGTTTCTCCAGAAACTTAGTTCGCATTTCTTCATCCTGATATTTCGAATAGATATAGTTATATCGGATGTGTACCATATATATAAAATCAGCGAAACGTCGGGCCAGGTCTTGCAGTTCTCCAATCTCCTGCGGCAACTGGCGGGAGGGAATCTGTTCAAAACTATCGGCTATCACAAAGTCAGGATGATCTACGATGTAACGTAATAAGGTACCTTGACATGTTTCTGCGTTCAGAATGTGGTCCACAATGAAGTCTTTATCCTCTACGGTCAGGTCTAATGTACATTTCTGGGTAAAATCATAATCCACATTAGGGAAAGCGCAGAACTGGAACAAGCCAGACTTCTCATCTGCATCATCATTCGTATCTTCGTCATCTGTCTTGGTTACCTTAGGCCCATTGTGCAAGGCCTTTGAAGTGGAATAGATTAATTCATACAACTGTGGACTGCGTAAGATGCCAAAAGTCTGCAATCCTGAATTGTAGATGTATGCCGGATCATATTTTACATAACTGTTTGTATTTTTACCAATTATCTCACTTCCCGTGATGCCTCGTTTGTCCGCACTGCCTTCGTAAAGATTCTTTGTCATGATGCGTTCCAGCCGGATAATTTCCGCTTTCACCTCCGACAAACGGTTATATCGTTTTTCGGTTGCCTTGCGATAGAGTTGCGGCATGAGCGAGAAATATTTCATGTGCTTTTGCAGGGTAGATATTCCGGGGAACATACGGTCTGCGAAGGCATCACGGATACGGCCAATGCCGAGTTCGTCGAGGGCTACAGATTCCGAAGTCATTTTCAATACTTGCATGACTCGGGTTTGTTCTTCTCGGTTGCTGTGTATATATCCTAATTTCATAAAATTGCTAATAATGATTTTTTTATCGTTTCCTGATTCACTGTATCTGTCGTAGAAATGCGAAGCAGGCGAAGTCCTATGTTGATGAAGATCTGATCTTTCAACGCATCACGTGATTGTTGGGCGTCATTCTCTTTATGGAAATGCCATCCGTCCACTTCTATGGCACAGATCGGCCGTTTGGTCAGGGAGTTATAGAGCAGGAAATCCACATGTGAGAATGGACTTTCGGCGAACGCTTTTTCTTTATCTTCCAGTTGATTCCAGTCGGCAATAAGTCTGGACAGTGGATAATGACAAAGTACTCCCGTATGGGGCAAACCTAATTCAGCAATAGCTTTTAACAGGATATTGTATATTAGATTCTCTGATAAATGTTCAGAGACGGCAGGATGAGCAGCTTCGTAAGCCAATCTTTCTGCCGTATATTGCTGATAGAGCAAATCAAAAACAGAATGCAACTTACTGGATTTCACTTCAAAATTGTTGTACTGAATATAGCTGATTAGCTGGCTGAGATTGGAATCCTCTGGCATTTCATTTCCGTTTGTAACCAAACATAATTTGGTCTTAGCACGTGAAATGGCCACATTTAGCAAATTGGCGTCATCCGAAAATTCGGTAGGATAGTTGTCTACTATACTCATAATGATGGTGTCACATTCCCGCCCTTGGTACTTATGTACTGTACTGGCTATGTCTTTTCCGACGGTTTTGTTGATTGCTTCAGCTTGTGCCCGATACGGAGTAATAATACCTATACGTCCCGACTCTGCACATTCCGGTAATACTTCTTGCGTAATGACATCTATTTCACGTTGGTTGAAATGTCCTCTGGCATGGTTGCCGGGTACAGTTCGAATCACCTGCAATACATCTTTTTCTCCTTCGTCTGTAGTCATGGCAACCAGTTCTCCATTGTAAAAGCGCTGATTACAGAACTCTATGATTTTCGGATGGCAACGATAATGTTCTCTAAGCAGTGTTACTGGCGCCTCCCGAAAAATTTCTACGCAAGATTGTAGGAAACTGTGCGTGACAGCATTGTATCGGTCGTCCACTTGATATGTGGTCTGAATAGCCTTCAACGCCAATTCTTCTTCTCGGCTTACTACATTGGGTAACTGTTTGTCATCACCCACAATCACGGCGTTCGTGGCACATGATAGAGCCAGAGCCCCCGTCTTGATATCCACTTGTGAGGCTTCGTCCATAATCACATAGTCAAAAATCATGTCTTTACTGATACAGCTTTTGGCCGAATAAGTGGTACTGAGCACAACCGGATATTCTTTCAGGAACTCTTCTGTTCTGGGCTTAATATCCTTGATTGTAAATTTTTTCCTTTGTCCGGTATTATAGCGTTTAGCTACCTTGTTCTTCAATAGTTGCAGAGAAGAGGAGCGAAGTTCTTTCATACTCTTCTGGACATCTATGCTTTGGAGTGCAAAAGCAATAGATTCCAGCTCTCGCTCTATTTCAGTTTTTCGAGAGAGGTAATAGGCCGACTCCAAACTATTTATGACATCTGTCGCATTTCTATTTAAAAATGTCAATATTTTAGTTCCTAATGAGAAAGCCCATTGCAATCTGAACCATAAACCTGGCTTATGTCCGTTCTCAACCATCATCTGATAGCGGTTGAGTAATTTCATAAGTTTAGCCGATGGCTTGCCATTCAACCATTCATCTTCTGTATGGTTGTCTTCCCGCATTTCGTTGTATTTCGATTCTTTTAATAAGGCATCATATTCTGCCTTTAGTTTGGCCTGCCGGAGTTGTCCATCAAATCCTTGTGAAACGGCTTGAAGTGAGTCTTTCGCCAGATTTTTTGTGGTTGTTTGTTCATCAATCGTCCAATCTGTCATAGTAGGATACTCTGACTGGTTTGCGATGAATGTTTCTTTGTTTTGTACACTACCCAGTTGGGCCACAAGGAAGCCTAGTCCTTCTCCGTTTAGTTTCTCAGCTACATTCTCTACAGCCGAGTTATTGTTTGAAACAACCAATACCGTTTTACCTTTCATCAGCAGATTGGCACTGATATTCAGTATCGTCTGTGTCTTACCGGTTCCCGGAGGTCCTTGAATAATGCTTACCTGATGTGTCAATGCTGCTTCTACGGCCGCTTTTTGGCTGGCATTGCATCCAAACGGATAATAGACTTGTTTGGGCATGGGGTAAGTTGCCAATTTTGTTTTGTCACCTAAGTATTGAGCCAAAGGAACATTGTCTCGCTTCACATCTACCAATTCATATTGTTTGGATAGAATACTTTCATCATCTTCTTCCGCAATCAGTCCTGTTTCAGCAGCTAGTTTACGAAGATAATCCCAAATAGAACCTCCATTTTTGTCAATCGAGGTACGGGTAATATAGACCTCGTTCCCTTCTAGATTCTCATAGTAACCATTGTCATAGGTCACTCGATAAAAAATGTAGCGACCATCTGTAAAACGTAGTAATTCTGCTACATTATTAATATGTTTATTATTGATGTATAGTCCTTTTTCTCCAAGATTGATTGTGTCAGGATGTGTTAGATAAAGTAAACGTGACGGATTGTAATTAAATACACGTGGTGATGACAAAAATCGAACAGTCCAAAGTCCATTCTTGTTTTGGTAAATAGAAGAAACACGTTCGGTGACAAACATTTGCTTGTCGCCTCGTTTCTCTAAATCAACGATCATATACAGTTTTGCGTCCATATTATTTCGAATGAGATACTAAGAATCGAATTTTGAGGCTGTGGCGGAGAAATCATAGCAGAAAACTTGCTTGGTTATGCGAATAAATCAGGCCCTTTTTGCCGTCGCTCTATAACTCTAATTTTTTCTTTAAGTCCTTTATCTTCTTTATACCATAAAGATTCTTTAATCTTAATAGGAGACTCCATCATTCTTTCTATCTCCGCTACAGCCTTCATTATTAGGTCTGTACTGCATATAGGTATTTCTCCCTGAGGGGCATACGAAGCAAGGTATTCTTCAGAGGGATTATATATTCCATGTCGTTTACATACAAGCCATGCAACAGTCTCTGCTTCAAATTCTCGTTCTTTTATGGTTAATTTCCGTCTCTTTGATTCAGTATAAAATTGATGATAACAAAATAAATGTCCTAATTCATGACAGATAGTATGAAATTGCACAATCCTTTCCTGATTTCTATTGACACTTATTATAAAACGAGAATTTACTCTAGCAGATTCTTTATTTACCATAATTGAAAGTTGTTTTTCTTCATATGGCATAATATATCCTCCGTAAGTATTTGCAGCTTGAAATTTATCATCCAAATATATCCCATAAACAGGAAGATTTTTTATTAATATATCCCAAGTTTCCTTTTCGATTTCTCCCTTAGTTCGCTTAAGGCTTTCATCCAATAACTTCATTAGATCAGCTTCATCTAATACATCTAATGCATCAGGAATTTCTTCTGTATCACCATAATCAAAGACACATTGTACGGGACCAAATGGTTTTAATATAATTAATTTCTGTGCATTAACTTTGGGTCGTCGTCCATATTCCTTCCATTTTTTGCCATTAAATACAAATGTAGCACCTGGTTTCTGCATTTGTACAAGCATGGCGTTATAGGGAGCAAGATAACTGAAGTGCCCCACAAAATCAAGAAGTTTCTTAAACTCCTGAGTATTACGATAACTTCTAACTAAGAATTGTAATTCATCAATGTTTTCTTTAAATTCTAACTCTCTTTGTTTTTCTTGTTGCTTAGAGATGAAAGCATTATATTTAGCTTCTATTATTGAAGGAGTAATGTGTTTAAAGTCGTCATAATTAAACGCGATATTAGAAAATTCTGATAAGTTTACCAACATCATATATACAGATTTACAATATGGAATAAAGTCTTTTCCCATATAGTCTGTAAGAGCTATCGCAAATTCTACAAAATTTGGAGTCTCTGTAATTATGTTTGAGGCATATTTAATTGCCTCTGGCATTTTCTTTTCTAAAATATCTAAATTCATTACATTACTACCTTATAATTATCTGAAAATCATCCTATTTTCTTAATAGATAGAGATTTATATTGTAGTTATTCTTGTTCCTCTATTAATTTAAATGCTATAGGATCTGTTTTCATCTGATAAATCTTAATATCAGGGTTCAATGTTTTTGCTAGTTGAGTTACTTTTTCTTTTTCAGTTTGTTCAATATTTACACCCAAATATATAGACTCAAAACACTCAGCTTTCAGTGGCATGTAATGGTGTATCTCTCTCCAATCCCATATCTCTTTATTCTGCTTGGCTTGTTCCGGAGTAAAAGCTGCATACATAGCACTCGGATTCGGCATTACCAGTCTAACCTCCTTCTCATACTGCCAATCCTTTGCTTTTGTTCCCCATTGATAAAAAGCATTATGATGACCATCTGGCCGCTCTATAATATCTCGGTATTGAACTTCAATGACAAGTGGTTCAAGATATAATGTACCAAACATTTGGGGTACGGATTGCATCACTTTATCTATATCAAGTCCTATGCAAACACCTTTGTGGTTATAACAGTAATGGCTCCACATGAGTAATGAATCATAAACCTTCGACAGACTGCAGAGCCATGTTCCATTACGCAAATTAAGAGCATCATTTTCCTCTTTCTCCATCCACCATTCTTTAGGTACCCATCCTTGAAGTTTACTCTCAGGAACATTTGAGTAGTCAATTAATTTAGGATGACAATCAAACGGGTCGTTTAACTGAGAGGCATTAGTGAATTGGAGATTTTGGTTTCCAATCATGCACTTTGCACCATTGATATCAAGATATTTATATAGAATATTACTCATATTTAATACTTTTGCTGGTAGTGTTTCATGCAGTGTGTCTGGAGTGAGTCTTCAGATCTCTTAGTTTTTAAATATATCCAATTTATCTGGTTTCCCCATCAGCAGGTATGCCTGCCGATAAGAGTTTTTATTCGTCCGAGAACAGGTTCTTGTCAAGATTGATTCTATAGGCCAATAGGACCGTAGTGGACAATCTGAGAATAATGATGGAAGATATCTTCAGGAAGCTGCCGTGCAAATCGAATGCAGAGTGTCGTTCGCTTCAACTATGCTGAGGTGCAGCCGGCAGCGCCGGTTCTACCGGAACATCTTCCTTTGTGAAATCCATAAAGTCTACTCTTTTTTAGTTTTTGTACTAATTAGATTCACAAATCTGTAACCTTTTTTATTATCCTATTTCAGACACACTTTTTGAAACAGTATCTTTTTTAATCTAATTTACATATTTGTTACGCTGCGATTACTTGGTTTATTAGTTTCACATAATCAATCACTGCTTTAGGACTATCACGGAAGATGGTAGTAAACTTGTTGAACGGTGGTTGTTGCAATACCACAGTTGTAATGTCTCCATTTTCGCTTACATATCTGATTAGAGTGCGCAAATACTCTTCTTGCATACGTGAAAGTTCCAGACCGTGTATCAGAGTTCTGTATTTCTCCAATGCGGCTTCTTGCTCTATTCCAATGATTGAACGTATAAACCCAGCTACACTTTTCTGGTAAGGTTTTGTTCTTGTTTGGGCATCAAATTCTTCCTTTGAGCCAAGTTCTTCCCAAAAAATTTGCTCAAGTCGCGAAATGTCAGTTTCGGTAAGAGGTTCAAGATGATATATTTTTTGCAATGCTGCATCATTCGGTAAATGTTCTTTCAAATAATCCTCTGCACGTCTACGATAAGTTCGGATAGGAGATACTTTAACTCCTGTATTATCTTGTTCAAATGTATCTTTGATATTGACAGTGAAGATTTGTCCGTTGTTATCTCCTTCCAAATACTGAAGGAGTTCTCTCAGTTCAAGCCTTATCCTTTCTAATGATGTAATGTTTTTTGTTTCCCAGAATCGTGCAGAGATCACCTCTTCCAATATAGGCATCTTTGCTAGAACCTGGGGGATAGATGCCTTCTTTTCTTTGAGGTATGCGGCAATATCTATAATCTTTCTTTCTGAGGAAGCTGCATTAACACTTTCATCAATGATGCCAAGTTGAGATTTCAGAACAAGTGCATCAAACTTCAGTGCGGAAGTATTAACTGTAGAATTTTTGAACAATGGAGATATTGAGTCTTTTAGAACCATAACATCGCCAAGAGACAAACATTTCATTGCCTCTATATTTGAATAAGTTTCTACCGAACGAAGCTGTCGGCGTACATCTATGCGATTTCTGTTCAAATCTGATATTTGTTTATGTAGAATATCTGTAAGCTCGTCATGGAACGCTTTTGCTGCTTCATCCGATTGATATTTTCCGTCCTGTAATGCAAACTTTATATCTATGCGTAGTTTGAATAGAGTTGTTACTATCGATTCTGATTTTGCCAGTTGAGAACCTTCAGGGTTCATTTCGAAATACTCAAAATTGCGGTAATAATCGAATATGAGAAACTCTTTTTTGTCTTCTCCATTACCGAAAAGATTTTCACATAGTCTCGTTCCTCTACCAATCATTTGCCAGAACTTAATCTTTGAATGAACAGGTTTGAAGAATACAAGATTCACAATCTCCGGAATATCAATACCGGTATCAAGCATATCAACTGACACTGCTATTTGAGGAAGTTTGTCTTTGTCGGCAAACTTATCGATAAGGTCAGAAGAATACTTCTCGTAATTGTCAATCACTCTACAGAAGTCCGGTCCCAACTCAGGATACAATGCATTGAAACGCTCTGCAATAAATACCGCATGGTTATGGTTATAGGCAAATATTATTGTTTTGCCTACAATGGTTCCTTCATTGAAACGGATGCCTTCCTCCATAAGTCGATGGAGCACATGGTCAACAGTATCTGCATTGAAGATATATTTGAAAATCTCGGCAGCGCTGATAGTTCGGCTGTAAGGGTCGCCGGGGTCTAAACCAGCCATCATTTTTTCATATTCAAATATCTCCTGAATCTGCTTCCGTTCTTCATCTGTCAACTTTTCCGGGTCTATACCCTCAGTAAGGATGAGTGAATTATCCTTGATGGGAACGAATGGATTCAGATAACCATCAGCCACAGCTTCGTCATATTCATAGCTGTCAGTAGGTTCACCTTGCTCCATGCCGAACAATTCGTATGTAGAGCGGTCTACTTCATCTCTTGGTGTAGCAGTAAGACCTAATAGCAAACCATCAAAATAATCAAAAATGGCGCCATACTTGCCGAACACGCTTCTATGTGCTTCATCAATAATAATCAGGTCAAAACGTCCAATTGAGAATGTCTTATTATCTTTATCAAGATGCCCAATCATTGTCTGGTAGGTAGAGAAAAGAATACGGGCTGATATATCAACATCACTCTCACGCAATGAGCTGACAGTCATATTGGGGAGCAATTTAGTATAGTTCTTTTTTGCCTGATTAACCAGTTCTATTCGGTCGGCGAGGAACAATACATTCTTTATCCAGTTGTTACGAACAAGTACATCAACCAAAGATATACTGACACGGGTTTTACCAGTTCCTGTTGCCATAACAAGCAATGCACGTCTATGTTTGTCGTTGTAATGACGACAAACCGATTCAATTACTCGCTTTTGATAATTTCGATTAGTTATCTTGTCCGATATAGTTAAGTCTGTTATATCGTTTCTACCTCGTTGTGAAATCAAACGACGCAACTCATCAAGTGTATGGAAGCCCATGACTGGACGTGATGGATAGCCTATGCCATCAATGATGTTTGTGTCGAATCCGTTAGTGTAATAAATAACAGGTCGTGGACAGGCATATTTTGAAGCGAGGCAATCGGCATACAATTCTGCCTGATGACGCCCCTTGGCAGCATCCATACTTGTTCTTTTGGCTTCTACTACGGCAAGTGGAATACCGTTTGTGTCGAATAGAACATAATCGGCATACCCTATGCCACTTTCATTTGGCATTCCTTGTACTTCGATTTCCGTACACGCCTGCCGTGGGATAATCTCGCCGTCTTTCCCCGACACCTTCCATCCTGCTTCATGCAAAAGCAAATCAATATAAAGTTTACGGGTTTCGGCTTCGGAAATATCGTTTACTATAGGTTGGGCATTGACCGTTTTGGGGGTCTCGGTTGATTTTCCCTCTACTGTTTCAGCTGTACTCTGCGCTGCGTCAGAGGTCATTGCTGCAACTTGATTTGGCTGAGGAACTACTGCCAAACTACCAGGTGTAGCAACCTGAGGAATAAGGTCTTTATTAAAATCTGGTAACTCTTCAATGAGTTTCCAAGCCAGTAATACTGAGCCTATGATATAATACAAGTTTAGGACTGCAAAGAAAGATTCCTTACGTCCTACATATCCGGCATCACCTCCCACATGAGCAGCGTTATTACCTATTTTGCGAACATAATGTATTCGCTTCATGAGTTCGGGACTATCTATAAACTCCTTAAACCGCTCATCGGTCGTAAGTGTCAGCAGTGATGTCCTTTCTCCAATTTGCCAATTTTTAAGCCTGTAGATTGTCTTGACAATCGACTCCAGTGCAAGTCGGGCATTTTGGGCCGAAATCAATGGGTTGGCAATTTGAAATTCCTCAGCGGTTGCACAATATCTGTATAGTGTGACTAATCCGCTAATGTCTTTTATGATATCAAAGTTCCTCATAATCATTCTAACTAAAATAATAATGCATACGTTCGCCCATTAACTGCTCTGCATCGGTCAATTGTTTGCGGATAAGTTCTTTTTGCAGCTCGATGGATTCGACTCTTTCTGCAAATTGCTGTTGGAGAGGTAGTGGGGGAATAATTACATCCAATCCTTTAATCATAGAAATGGAAAGGTAAGACACTGTGCTACCATTCTGTGCCTTTTGCATTTGTCTTTTAAGGAACGATGTTTTGAAAATATAACTAAGGAATGTGGAGGATAAACCTTCTTTTATATTCTTTAGCCATGTAATCATTCCATCTTGAAAATAGAAGCAATCATTTCCCTTTATGACATAGCACAACCCTAAAGTACCTCTTGATGTTATTAATATATCATTTTTGCAAGGAACTAAATTCTTGCTTTTTAATTCATTATACTTCTCATGAGAAATATAAAGTTCTGGAAAAATTGCCTCATTCCTAATTAGTCGAGCAAAATCACTAATTCTATAAAACGGGACACCTGATTTCGTTTGTTCAGATTGATAAATTCTTTTACTTGATGTTACTTCACATACTTCACATAGTTTCTTCAAGCCCCAACCTTTTTCATTTATAGTTGGATCACCAAAAGTATCAAAGAAAATAGATTGTGCCAAAGCATCAAGGTCTTCCAATAATGCGTTATAGCCATCTATCATTGTTTGAATGGAATCCAGTTCTGAAGAGATAACTTGTTGCTCGTCAATGGGTGGGATATTTAACAAAAGGAATGGAAATCTTTTCATGTCCAAATTCTTTTGTGCAACACCTTTTCCTAATGAATATATTTTATCATTAATAGCAAAAATGTGCCATTTCAAATAATGGAACAATAATGTATCCCCCTTGGGAATTATAGTAAGTCCACTATCATTCAAAAAGAATCTTCCTTGTACAAAACGCGTACATTCTTTTGAGATAGCAAAACGTGAAATCAAAATGGCATTTTCACGATTATAAGTTGAAGTTGTAAAGGTGGCACCACCTCCACCGTATACAGGGAATTCTCCTTCATCTACATCCTTCCTTACAATCCTAGTACCAAGTTGAATTATGCAGTATTCATCAATAGTACCACTTTTCCACTTCGTTTTATCGACTCTCATACCTTTACGAATTAAGCAGTTTCTGAAACTCCGCAAATGCTGCATCAATTTTTTCTTGACGCTTTTTCATTCGCTTAATAATCACTTCCGGTGCATCATAAACGACTGCTTCACGTTCTACCTCATGGTAGCGTTTATAGCTTAGGTCGTAACCATTCTCACGTATCTTTTTAACAGGCACAAAGAAGGACTGCTCTTTGCGACTGCGCTCCAATTCTCCTTCAAGATGATTGAAGCGGGCAATAATGTCGGGAATATCATTTTGCTCAGGTGTTGGCGTGCGTTGTGTGGTAAGAGAAAAACCATCTGCACGCATATCGTAGAACCATACCTTGTCAGTGCCGCCTGTCCCTGTCTTGGTAAAGATGATGATAGCCGTGGAGACACCACTGTAAGGCTGAAATACTCCGCTTGGCATCGTGATAACGGCTTGCAGGCAGTTGCCATCTACCAATGCTGAACGAATGGTTTTATAGGCTTGGGCATCTCCGGTCAGCACGGTGTCAGGTACAATAGAAGCACAACGGCCACCAGCCTGAAGCATTCGCATCATTAGTGCAAGAAATAAAAGCTCTGTCTTTTTTGTCTTGACAGCTGCACGCAGTGAAGGGGCAATATCATCTTGGTCGAGACTTCCGGCAAATGGTGGATTGGCAAGACACAAAGTATACTTATTTGTGTCGTTGTTCTCATCAGAAAGAGAATTGCGATAATATAGTTGGGGTTCATCCACATCATGAAGCATCATGTTCATACATCCGATACGCATCATTGAGGCATCAGAATCCGAACCATGGAAGATTTCACTACGGAAACGGTTCATCGTTTCAATATTCAAAAGTTCATCGCTCTGATGTTCTTGAATGTATTTCGCTGCTTCCATGATGAATCCGGCTGAACCCATGGCAGGATCGCAAATAGTATCGTCAAGCGTCGGCTTCATAAGCTCGACCATCATACGGATGATATGCCTGGGAGTGCGGAATTGTCCGTTGGTACCCGATGCTGCCATCTTACTCAACATATATTCATATACATCGCCCATCATGTCAGCACCATCTGATGCAAGTTCCTCAATGCCTTCTACTACACGCGACAGGAGACGGGCATTGGTGATTTGGAATACAGTATCTTCCATGGCCTTGCTATATGCGCTTTCTGATCCTCCGATACTGCGCAAGAAAATAAACACATCGTTTCGCACCCGATTCAACATGTGTGATGGCTCAAACTCTTTGAATATATGCCACCGAAGTTCGTTGTATGGAACATCCTTGTCTGTTGACGGATTGTGCCAATCTCCTTCAGGAAATGTAGGATTCAGTAACTTGTCACCAGTGAGATTTGCAATGGATTCCTTTTCCAATTGCTTCTCATCAAGCATTTTCATAAAGAGCAAATAAGTAATCTGCTCAAAAATAGCTGATGGCTGAGTGAATCCACTATTCCAGAATATCTGCCATATATTATCTACTTGTTGTTTCTTTTCTCCTGTTATCATGTATATTTTAATACTAAGTTATTTCTACTATTTATATTCTCTTAAATTGTGGCGTATGGGAATTAGGTTCAACCTGTGGCAAATCGACTTTTAGCATTACGGGCATTGGAAAGTCTACTCCCATAAGTATCACTTCTCCAGCACCTAATACAGGTAAATACGCCAATGTTGACTTATTAGCAGTAGAGCAAGCACTTTCTACTGCTTCTTTATCTTTATAGTTTATTAATCGATGAACTAGAAAAGTTCCCATCTGGCTTAAAGTTCCTAATGGTATATCTCTAGGCATTTGTGTAGCCAAGCATAAAAATAAACCGTATTTTCTACATTCTTTTGCTATGGAATCAAAAGAATCCAAACGCATAGATTGGAAATACTCATCTTTAACCTCTTTGTTTAGAAATTGGTGTGCTTCATCTACAAAGAACACAATAGGTTGTGCTTTGAAATCTCCTTTTCTTGCTTTATTAAGTAAGAATTTAGCTATGGCATTAGCTAATATCTCTCTTGTCTGGAAGTCATATGGAACTTCTTCAAAACCAATACGTAATATATGTTTTGTTTCATTATTTATGAAAGATTCTATCTTTGCACACAAATCATTATCTGGATTATGATCTAAACCAAATATTTGCTTAAATGATGTATTTGATATTTTATTGTATATACGAATAATTAAGCTAGCTATATTATCTCTCGTTCTATTATCTACATTACCCCAAATATTTATGTTTTCACCAAGACTTTCATATACAGCTTCTTCTTTGAGTTGTGCAATAAGTTTTGAAATATCAAAAAGAGAAATCTCATTATTATCAATTTCATTATTGTATTTAGTTTCAAAGTGCCTATATGCGTCTTTGTGACTTCCAGATTTTTTAATAACCCCATTACTATACCTTAAAAATGAACCATCTAATTTAGGATTGTTATATT
>ULTZ01038749.1_pt1 | contig 14739 bp, 12 predicted proteins | sample 1957981 | NCBI WGS metagenome assembly ULTZ01 (sample SAMEA4835745, study PRJEB28245) | human gut metagenome | biome: gut microbiome; material: fecal sample | place: Denmark | collected 2008
TTGCTTAAAGAGAATCCAAAAAGTTACTTCCTACGCTTTTTTCAGTACTTTGATTGTATTGCTTTGCAAAACCATACCAAGTGCCAAGCCTGCGGAAGCCCAAAAATAAAAAAAACCAAGATCCTGAGAAATCGCCGCAAGAAAACCGCAGGCAGCCGAAATAAAAACACAAACCTTGTTGTCTGAGATACTTTTACTTTCTCGGAGTGTCTTATAAAGGAGCTTAACGCCAAGGATTAACAAAGGGAGAAAAATCATAACAAAGCCGAGAATTCCTCCACTGGCTAAACTACCAGAAAAAGAAAGTGAACTCGACCCTATACCGCTTTTAAAGAAGCCATTCCTCTCGGTAAGAGCTAATCTTTCTCTCCACTCACCGGTCAGGACTTTCCTATTCTCTTCCATTTTCTTCTTTAGGCCATAAGAAGAAAGCGTAAGCCCATACCCAGCAATTGGATAATCTTTGAAAGCCTCGAGTTCCAACAAAAATTGTTGTATGCGAGTTGGATTACTCCGAGACTCCGTATCAAACGAGCTAAGGAGTGAATTAGTCATTAGTTCTGATTCTGTAACCTGTTTTTCTACACGGGAGACCAGTGAGGAAGGGGCTTTCGGACTGTCCGGAAAAACCTTCTTTGGAGTGCTAATAGCAGTTCCTTTGACTTGATTAGCTTCAGTAGGAGGTTGCAGAGCTACAACAACAGACTCGCCTTTTGGTGGTTGTGACTGCTTTTGAAATTCTGCAGGGCCCCAAAGCGAGACAATAAAAAAAGCCACAAGCAGTGTTGTACTTAAAAACCCAAAAGACTTCAAGTCACTCCATTTGTGGAAAAAAACGGTAAAGAGAAAATACAGACTCATCAGAAAAAGAATTAAAATAACTGACGTTCTCGAATATGTCAACAACCAGACTGACCAGAAGGCAATAAAAAAGACAAAAGACAAAAAAACTTTTTTTGCAAGCATTCTCTTTTCTAAAAAGAATGATATGATAAAAGGGGTAGAAAAAACAATCCAAAAAGCAAAAAAAGCAGGTTCCGTCCATGTTCCTCGAAGTTGATTCGGACTTACAATCTCAGGATAAGAGCTCCCTTCAAAAAAATAACCAGGAGCATAAAGCATAGAATTTATGTATTTAAGTGCGTTCGTTGCTCCAACTACGCCATATAAATGAAAAACCTCTAGAATAACATACGGAGTAAGCAGTGCAACGCTCCACATAACTGCATTTCTTATCACGCGAAATGTTTCTGACGCATCTTTTCGAAATAGAAAAGCAACCCAAGCAAGGAAACCAAATGCGAAAACTACTCTGCGCATGGAAAACAGCATATCTCGGCAAAAAATAATCGCGCCATAAAGAACTGAGCTATCAGATAAACCGATAGAAATTAGTATCTTTGAAAAAAAAACAAGCTTCGCTGTCTCTCCAAAAGTTGCAAAGTCAAAGACCTGTGAGTCAGCAAACACAGAAATTGAGTGCAGAGAAATAGCAGCATATGCAAGAAAGTAAAGTAAGAAAAAAACTACAACTCTATAAAGTAAATATTTTTTTTCTAAGCGTAAACATGTAATAATTGCGAACAAAAAACCTATAGACAATGGGACAGATGATATTTGACCAGAAAAAGAGAAAGTCGCAGCCCAAGAATCCTTGTAAAAAAGCACGACCTGAACTGGAAAAAGAAATATGACGATAAACAAGACACACTGCTGATATTTATATAAATTTTCAACTGAAATTTTGTTAAGCATTTTATCTTCCAAAAAAATTCAAACAACAAAAGTGTCCTTATACTGACCTTAACTTCCCAACAAAGTTCAACTCAACGCACCGGAATGGTTTCTAATGGGCAAGGAAGGTCATCACCTCTCGGAACGATTTCGGGCTCTTTTTGAAGGCTTCATAGAGAGTCTTCGCCTCGAGCTTTTCCCTTTCACGCTGTAACTTCGTCAGCTCTTTGCAAAGGACGGCGTACCGGGTCTTCAAATCCTTAATCTCAGAGATTTTCTTCATAATCTTCGCATCGAGCGCTTTCATCGTCATCTTCTCTTTGCTCATCGGTCATTTCCTTTTGTTCGGTTTTCTTTGCCGCCTTCTTTAGTATTGCCGCAACCGAGGCGGCCTCCGCATACACGTCCTCTTTGTCAATCCCGAAGGATTTCAGTATTTCCTGCTGACTCTTGGTTATCGCGTGGTCAAGTCGGTACAAACCGCCACTTCGCCTGACAAGCTCGACTTTCTCGAGCTCCTTGATGGCCGCCGGTACCGTCATGTAATTTTTCCGGACATTAAGTCGGAGCATTTCGTCTTTCAGAAGGTTGTAGATTCTGTTGCGAACAATAAGAGCCACAAATTCCAGCCATACCTTCGCCGAGAGAGCCTCGTTGGAATGAACTCTCGCACTCCTTGAACCCAGGAATGTCTTGTCCGCACGGAATAACTTCTCGGACGGATCACGCCCCTTGTAGAGGAAGTACGCCTCGGAGGCACTCATTTTCTCTGACGTAACGATGCAAAAATAGCCGCACAGTCGCAATTCGCGTTCAATGCCATCGTCTTTTTCTTCAAAGGCAACGAGGCGATTCTTTTGGTCTCGATGGAGTTCAAAGCACCGTTTGACGAGTCCCGTCGTTTCCCCGATTTCTTTTCCGATAAAGGCTTTGAGAAACTCGGTCGTTTTGTCTAATTCCGATTCAAGTTTGCCCCGCTCGTCCGCCGCCTTCGTCGGATTAAAGTACACGTGGAAGTGACGGTCCCGTCCTTCAAACGGGCAACTCACAGTCGTCGCGTATATGCGTGTCGTTGCCACACGGCACTTGCGACTTTCTTCAAAACTTCCCTTCTTGCCCTCCACAATGGAGGCCACCAGGGCCTTGCTCCCCTTGACCATCATGATGAACGGATTGCCGTTCTTGTCCATCGTACGGATATTCTCACGACTGGAGTACCCGCGATCGAGAATAAAACCGATGTTCCGATAGTTGTACGCGCGCACTTTGTCGGCAAGGTAGCGAAACTGGCTCACATCATTGATTGACCCGGGGTACTCTTCGTAAAAGAGCGGAACTTGATTGGTCTTGTCGTAGGCAACGGCCAAGTTAAAGATCGGCGTCTCTTTGCTTTCTTTGGCATTGCCGAATTCGAGGATATCGATGTCGCCCGCTTGACAGTTCTTATTCGTCGAATCGTAGGAGACGTAAACACGCTGACGATGGTCTCGTTTAGCGTTCCAGGCATCGAGAAATCCGAAAATGTCGTCCTTGGTAATTTGATTGAAAAGGCGACTGACAGTCGAGTCACTGTACACGCGCATGTTCTCTGTAAAAAGCGGATGACAGAACGCGTAATCCGGGTAGTACTGACCGGCGTTATCTTCGTTAACAATCAGATAGGAAAGTAAATCCAGGAAAAGCCCGGCATCCTTTCCGAGTTGCTTTTCGAGCAAGGCCTTAAGGCCGTACTCCCGTACAAGTTTTTTGATGACCACCCAGGGACCGAGTTTTAAGCAGCAACTGCGGTCGGCATCGGGCGTCTCTTCGGGGACGGCGTGGTCGGGGAAATGTTTCAGGAAGTTATCGTTTGGAAACATCCGGGTCTTGTCGTCCGGACAAACTCTTCCGATTACCGTGCGTTTGGCAACGTTGTACTTCTTCTCAGGCTTGTAGGTTCTTTCCAGTTCCAGTTGGACGTAGACGGCCTTCTTTGTTTTGTTTTTGTAAAGGACCGTTTTGCCCTTAATGGAAGAAATCAGGACCTTGAAATCGTGGCACATAGACGCCTTGAATTTGAGCCTAACCGTAAGGCTCAATTGTAGAGCATCCTCGCGAAAATGTCAAGAAATTTCTAAATAAAATCAACGGTTTTCTGCAAGAAACTGCCAAAAATTCAGAGTGGGTCAGATGGGGGCGGGAAGTTCAGGTCAAGAGTCGAACTATATGTTACATATCGAAGTAGCTTCTTTATGACATATTTATCATTTATACTAATCACGATATAAGAATCTGACCAATCTTTTCTTAATTAAGTAATCAAATTTCCAAACAATAGAAATAACAGTTGTAGCAACATTCCCATATCCTGCATATTCATTTAAATAAATGCAACGGGACTCATACTCACATTTGATATGAAATAGTTTTTCTGATCGTTTCGCAATTAAAGAATCTTTCCCTTTATGATTGTGATAAATTCTATAATCCCTTAGAACGATGTTCCTTAACCCAATTTCCTTTACCTTCTCGCCTAAAATATCCTCTTCATAATATAAAAACGTTCGCTCGTCAAAGCCCATGATTCGCATAAAAACGGAAAGTCGACCGAAAAAAAGGCAGCCCTGAACAGCGAATACCGGGTTGATTGCTTCAGAGAACTCCTTGGGCCTGTAGTGGCGAGTAAAATCCCATTCCCTCCCCAATAGATAACTAGAAGCCCTACGCAGAAGTGTTCCCACTAGCATCATCCCGACAAGCCAGCGTACTAATCCTCCTTTTTTCCAAGCACACTGGCTTGGATCTGTCTCTTTCCCGTTGTATATTGTTTGCGTTGTAGCGAAGGCTATCATTTCATTCTTTTCAAGTACGTCAACAAGGGCAAAGAGAGCGTCTTTATCAATAATCACATCCGGATTCATAATTCCAACAAAGGTAATGTCTTTTAATCCCTTTGCGAATGTAATTCCTAGATTATTTCCTTTCGCGTATCCCCCGTTCACTAAACTTTTAACAAGAAAAACATTCGCTTCTTTTTCAAACTCATTTTTTAGTTGCGCATCAGAGTCATCCGTTGAATCATTATCAACAATGATGACTCGAACTCCCGTCTTTAAATTCAAAACGTGCCTTACTGCATGAATTGTCAACTGTGGAGTGTTGTAGTTTAAAACTATAAGAGCCGTATCATTCAAGTTCGTTTTCATGCGACCTCCTCATAGACAAAATTAGCTGCAAAAACTTAAACGTCAAGCATATGCGCGGCATCAAATTTCTTATATATGGTTAATTGGCTAACTTGACATCTAAATTGGGCTCAGTAAGTACGTGGGACCCCTGTGCGAGCGCCAATTTTCTTCCAATTCGGTACGGTCTTATACAGGTCCGGGAACCCTAATCGTGCCGCAATTTCATGTTGTCGTTTCGTTACCTCAAGCCAGTGTCCTTTGCCGTCTTTGTCGAAGATGATTCTCGGTGTCGTGAGCCGGTTTTTCAGTTCATTAAACGTCATCTCTTCGGCAAGCGTCAGAGCCTTCTTTTCGCCCCCTGTTTTCACGATTGAGTCTTGGCTCTTCATCCGGTAATACAAGTTGCTTAGGATGGTCAATGCAACAAATCCAATGATAAAACGTCCCTCCATCGTGTCGTCATCATGGGAGCGGATTACCCCGAGTTCGAAGTTTGTCTTACCGCCCTTAAAGGTCTTCTCAATCAAGTCGCGAGCCCGATACGTGCTTAAGGTTTCTTTGGCTGTGCACTCCATGGTCGTCACATTGCAAAAGATTCCGAAGTACCGCGTTGCCGCATCAATAGTTGCATCGTTCTGCACAAGCGGCGTTTGACCGGGGATGCCCTTACCTTTCTCAAAGTACTTCATCCAGGGACTCTTTCGAAGAGCACAGTTCTCCGCGTTTTCGTCTTTTCCTTTTCTCGGACGCCAGTGAATCCATTGCTTCTCGAGCGCTTCAAGTCCCTCGTAAAACGCCGAGTTCTCTTGCTCGGCTTTCCCGTCTGTGCGATAGACGTGGACCCAAAGACGCCGCTTCTTTCCGTCTTCAAATGTCGGTTCCACAGCAATGGTCTTCCCCCAGCACTTATCGCCGGCAATGCGCGCTGCATTTGTCCATAGATGCGGCATCGCTTCCTCGATGGCTTTGCGAATCCAGGAAGCGTCCGTTTTGGCCGCCATCACAATGCGGCTACCGGCATCGGAGAAGCGAGCGAGATTTGCCAGTGAGAAGTATCCGCGGTCAACGACAGCGCCGAAGATACGGCCTCTGTCGGTAATTTCATCAAACCGAAAGAGCATGTCTTGGACGGTTGTCACATCGGTGATGTTTCCGGGAAGAATCCGAAACAAAACCGGCGTATGCGATTCGTGTCCGACAAGGAGAATCAGACCGACCTGCCGCTGATAGCCGTCTTCCTTCCCGACACCGTATTGAGCATAAGAAATCTCGGTGGCTTGAGAAGCAATCTGCGTAGCATCAAAGGAGAGCATCTCCTTATCCTGTAGCCGCTTGATCCGCGCTCCGAAAAAGTCTTTTCTCCAGTTCGGCGTGTTTTTGAGTTCCCGGAAGAGTTCGCTTATTTGCTTGCTCGTAATCGCTTCGGGATACGGAACGAACTTACTTTGTGCCCAGGACTCGTACAGGTAGGCGGCATTCGAACCGGTATTGAGCCAGTGGCTGGCAACGGAAATGACGGCCGTCGCTTTATCTTCGCCCCAAACAGCCGTCAGATCTTCTTTTAATCCTGTTTCCTCAGCAATGGCGTTGTAAAGAGGAATTTCGGAGGCGGCCTTTGTTTCAAGAGGGGCGATCTGCTCCCAAACCGATTTTGTCTCGACCGGGACCGCTTTAGCAGCAACAAGGCGCTTCTTGCCTCGACGATTAAAGCGGGCTCGGTAGTCCTCGTTGGGGTAGAAAGTATTGTCGACGATGTAGCCCAAGTACTCTCGCTTCTCGCTGCCCCGTTTCTTCTTTTTGTCCCAAAAATAGTGCCGCTCGATAACGCGAATGTGACCGCGAGCGGAGATGATGACAGCCTTCTTGTTTTTCGGGAATCCGTCTACATTTTTTGCTTCGGGAAGAGTGACTTTTTCGGGCATCTGAGCCTCCTTTATTCATACGTACGTATTTTAACATATGAATACGCATGTATCAAGCAAAAAATCCGGATTTTTCAGAGCTTTTTGTCCGAAAAAATCAGTTCTAAGGATTCGTCTAGAGTAAATAAGATTATGGCCATGCAATCGGGTCGCAGAGTTTAAACAGCACCGACACAACATTAAGACCATAAGCGCTAGCGAATCAGCAAATCTGGGGTAAACCCATTAAATGTCATTACATCGCATTGAAAAGAGAACATGATTTAAACAGCCAACAATACGCTTTTCATCACAAGATTATCAAGACGTCATTTTGTATACTATAACTCTAATTACACAATCATTTGCACAGAAAAATTTTCAAAAGAAATCAAAACCAAGAAATCTTTGCAAACAAACTAGAAACAATCACGGCTTCAAAGTGCCAAACAAATTCAGTTTACCAAGAAAGTTAGTATTAACACCTTCTTCGGCAAATAACATGTTTTTATTTCATTGCAATCTCGTACCTAGTATCTTCGCTTCTTTCGTCGAGAACAGTGTTTCGATTGTCCCCGTAAGAGGTAAACAGGAGTGAATGAGGCTTGTGGTGGATACATCTTTTTACATTATATATTTCTATAATAATATTAATCATTTGTGAAGACACACTAATTCTCTATAAATTTACCCCTACTTATAAAGCGCAATAGCGCCTCAGTTATTTCCTCTTGAGTAATCTCTGAAACTGGAACAACTCCCTTTGAAAAAAAGGGAGTCCTACTCGGCTTTAAAACTTCCGAAACTGAGAGTGGTCCCCACACCTCCTCCATCGGATACCCAAAGCCATCAAAAACATTCCCAGCGAAGAAACAGAGTTGAGGAATTCCATAAGCCGATGCAACATGCACAATAGACGTGTCAGGTGAAAGGACTCCAGTTGCACCCCCAATCCATTGGCATGCTCTTGAAAAACTTTCAGGCTTAACTACGCTAACATATTCTGATTCTTTTAATGCCTGGTACTTGTTTAAATAAAAGTAAGCAGTTATATGTTTCTGCGTAAAAAAATCAGCAATCCAATCTATTTGACTTTGTGACAATGATCTGCTTTGTCGAGTGCCAACACAATTCACATAAACATACTGCCCTCTTCCTTTCAATCGAGGAAAACCAGCATACGGGATAATCCGCTTAACCTGATGCCCTACAAGACGCTCCGCGACCTTCGACATACGGTCTCCAATATGCACACACTTGGATATATCAACCCACTCCGAACATATATCCCAACGCTGTCTTATAAACGGATCAGTACCTAAAACAGGAGAATTAGTCTCACCGAGAAACTGGACCCGACCTTGCATATCTCTCAAGACATGGTATGTCAAATCAACAACAACATCCCATGCACATCTAGCTACCCGCTTACACTCCATTTCATTTGAAATATCAAAAAAAGCATCCTCAGGCAAAGTCGTTCGAAATATGCTCTTCAGCTTCGGGGATGCAACGATATGAACCTTAATTCGGCTCGTGCTAAGAAGATACTTCGATAGTCCATTAACATATAGCGCATCACCAAATCCAGGCCAACAGCAAAACAAAAGAACATTTACAATCTCCCTTGCTTGGGGAATTGGTGAAGCAAGCGCTTTATCCCCTCGAATTCGCTCCATTTTTCTTAGAAAAACTCGCGAAGCATACTGGAATCTCCTTCTCCAAGTATATGGCGTAACTATGCAATCTAACAAACGATTATTCTGAATAAAATGGACTATCCCAGCTGAGCAAAAAGAAGACATCAGAGGGTACTCCTAACCGAGTGCACATACTGCAGAGTAGCGACATATAGTTCCTCGTGGTTACAGGCCTCGGGATGGGTCTCAAACCACTGCTGCCACTCATTTACCTGCTCCGTTGTAATCCCCGCCTTACAGCAGTACTTTCCGAATTCAACTTCCCCGAGTACGCGCTTTAGTACGACAGCCTCGTGGGCCTTCAGGTAACTGACACTCTTTGGCAATATCAGGCGGTTCATCCGATTCCCCTGGGTGGTTAAAGATGCCGGCATGTTAGCGGCTAAGGCATTGTCACGCCATTTCCTGACCGTGGCAAAGGCGAGCTTATACGTCTGAGCCGCTGCGTTCATAGAGATCTCTCCTGATAAGACGCGCTCAAGAACGGCTTCTTTAAATTCGCTTGGATAGGGTTGCATTTCCCGTTTTTCCCTCCTTCACAAGAGCGGAAAACTATTTTGACAATCAATGGAGGATGTTAGTACTTTTTTCTCTTCGCTTGGAATATAACAAGATTAAAATTCACTGCATTCAGTTTCGCCACACCATACGATTAATCACAGCCGTATAGCTTTGGATAATCTTAAGAACCTTGCTACTGACATTTCGATCTTCGTAAGAAGAAACCGGCGAGGCACCGATTCCGTCACGTTTCATGCGAACGGCCAACTCAATCGCTTGTCTGAGCGCCTTTTCAGATATCGACCCGATTACAAAAGTACCGCTATCGACGGCTTCCGGTCTTTCTGTCGACGTACGAATCGAAACTGCCGGAAATCCGTGAAACGCTGCCTCCTCCGGCAACGTCCCGCTGTCGGAAATGACGCAGAGTGCCTCTCGTTGCAACTTGTTGTAGTCAAAAAAGCCCAACGGCTTATGTCGGATGACATTGGGCCGGAAGTGAACACCCCGTTTCTCGATAAATTTTTGAGATCGCGGATGGCATGAATAGAGCACAGGCAATCGATAAGCATCGGCAACGGCATTTATCGCCTCCACAAGGCTATAAAAGTTTTTCTCGTTATCGATGTTTTCTTCCCGATGTGCAGAAAGCAGGAAATACTTTCCGGGTTCAAGAGCAAGGTCCGAGAGAATGGAACTCTCCTCAATCTTTGCCTGATAGTTTGTAAGAACCTCTGCCATGGGGGAACCGACAACAAACGTATATTCCGGTCGAACTCCGGATTGCAAAATATACCGACGGGCGTGTTCCGAGTAACATAGATTCACATCACTTGTCACATCGACGATACGACGAATCACTTCCTCGGGAAGGTTTTCGTCCTTGCAACGGTTCCCAGCCTCCATGTGGAAAACCGGAATCTTCAGGCGTTTCGCTGCAATCACACAAAGACAGGAATTGGTGTCTCCGAGAACAAGAAGCGCATCCGGTCGTGTCTTTTCCATCAAGGCATAAGATTTAGCAATAACATTTCCCATCGTTTCGCCAAGATGGCTCCCTACAACGCCCAAATAGTAATCCGGCTTACGAATCTCCAACTCTTCGAAAAAAACCTTATTGAGCTCGTAATCGTAGTTCTGCCCTGTATGAACAAGAATCGTCTCAAAAAAGGTATCCGCGCTTTTTATGACAGCAGAGAGTTTGATAATCTCCGGGCGCGTTCCGACAATAATCATCAAACGAAGTTTCTCAGTATCCATTCATCACCTCGGCATAGTTCGGGTACAACTTTCGGTGCTCGGAGACCCATCGACGCATATCCTCAATTTGTTCCGAATAATCTTTAACCGGCAACGGCAAAGAGTAATTTGTTCTCGTAAGACTCTTATCTAACCTGACCTTATCGTAAGGAACAATCGTCAGTGGATTTTTTCGAAAAGCCCGGTTAAACAACCCGAGCAAATCGCATTTTGAAATATGACGGAAGGGGACAAGGTTGACAAGCCCGGTTGCACCCTGCTCTGCCGCACAAAGCATCAAGCGCGCTAATTCCGTTGTCGCCAGTCCGGTCCAGAAAGCGTGCGTGAACCCGAGAACCGTCCCCTTTTGCTTCATGAACCAATTAAAAAGTCCGATGCCGTTCTCGTTAATATCAGGTCCGACAATCGAGCAACGAAGCGTGAGGTTTTTGGAATCAACAAGTTCCCCGAGCGCTTTCGTACGGTCATAAAAGGTTTCTCCATCGGGAATTGACTTTTCCGTATAAGGTCCGGTATTTCCCTTAAAGACACAGTCTGTGCTCATGTGAAAAATACGCGTCTTCTTCGATTCGGTCAGTTGCGCCAAAAAATGTGGCAGATACGCATTTAAAAAGACCGCCTTGTCCTTATGTTCTTCGGCATTACGGTTGAGGATTCCGATAGCATTGATGATGACGTCATAAGAGTTTTGCAAAACAATCCGCGTTAGCAATGCGGTATCCGTCGCATCCCCGTTGATGTTCTCGACAAAGTCAACGCGACGTCGGCTAAAGCCGGTCACGGCATGCCCCTGCTCTTTTAAATACAACGAGATGACGTGACCTGCCATCCCCGAGCATCCTAAGACAAGAAATTTCATTGCGCTTGAACCTTATCGCCTTTGAGCATTTTCTGAACGTATTCGGCTGTTTGAATTTTTTTAATTGTCCCTTCCAAGTCAAGGCGTTTCGTATTGTGGCTCGTGTATGCCTCATCGGCCATCGTCCGAACCTCACCCTTGACGAAAAACTTATCGTAATTGAGGTCGCGGGTATCTGCATGCACTCGGAAGTATTTTCCCATGTCCTGCGCGCGCAGTCTCTCTTCGCGTGTCATCAGTGTTTCGAAAAGTTTTTCCCCATGACGCGTGCCGATTACATTAATCCCCGTGTCCCCGAAAAGTGTCTGAACAGCCTTGGCCAACGTTCCGATGGTCGAAGCATCGGCCTTCTGGATAAAGAGATCTCCGGGGTTAGCATGATTAAATGCAAATTCAACCAACTCCACGGCCTCATCTAAATTCATCAGAAACCGTGTCATCGCCGGGTCGGTCACGGTAATCGGTTTCCCAGCACGAATTTGGTCGATAAAAAGCGGAATCACGCTTCCGCGACTGCACATCACGTTACCGTAACGCGTGCAACAGATGGTTGTTCGCCCTGCTCCGTTACGGGCATTGGCATAGATGATTTTTTCCATCATGGCCTTGGAGGTTCCCATCGCATTAATCGGATAGGCCGCTTTATCCGTTGAAAGGCACACAACCCTTTCAACGCCCTCGTCAATAGCCGCATGGAGCACATTGTCCGTTCCGATGACGTTCGTTTTAACCGCCTGCATCGGGAAGAACTCACAGGATGGAACCTGCTTTAATGCGGCCGCATGGAAAATAAAATTAACGCCGTGCATGGCATCGCGCACGGACTGCATGTCCCGCACGTCACCGATATGAAACTTGACCTTTCGGGCAAGCGACGGGTAATCGGCCTGCAACACGTGTCTCATGTCGTCTTGCTTTTTTTCATCCCGTGAAAAAATCCGAATCTCCCCGATGTCGCTATGCATAAAGTGTTTTAAGACGGCATGTCCGAAAGAGCCTGTTCCTCCGGTGATTAAAAGCGTTTTATTTGTGAACATCGTTATTTTCCTTTCGGACATCGTTGAAAATCCGTTCGAGTGAATTAAGAAAGGTTCCCTTGGAAAAATGCTCGTTGAAATAGGTCTTCCCGTTTTGGCCGCATTGCGCATAGGTCTGCGGCTTATCAATGAAATCATCAAGCAAAGTTGCCAACGATTTAAAGTCTCCGGCCGGAACCGCAGCCCCGCAACGCGCCTCCTCGATGACATAACGCGCTCCGCCGTTGATGGCGGCAAATATCGGTCGCCCGGCGCTCATGTATCCTTGAAGACGGGAAGGAATCGTCGTTCCGACCCACGTAACGCCCTTAAGTGTCAGAATGAACGCATCGGCAACGGCATAAAACGCGTTCATTTCTTCAACGGGACGTTTGCCGTGAAAAACGACACGGTTTTGCAAATGAAACTTTGCAACATAGTCTTGTGCCTGGTGTAGGCAAGCCCCGTCCCCCACAAAGTGAACGGTAAAGGGACCGGTCGCTTTCATGAATCGAACGGCATTTAAAATAACCGGGGCATCCTGAGCGCGACCGATATTGCCCATGACAAAGAAGTTAATCCCCGCATGAGGGAGTTTTTGAAGATTTGCATCCGCAACGCCGGTCGCAAAATGCGGTACGTACTCCATTTTTGAAGCGGCAATACCGTGAACCGTCTCGAAATACTCCAGGAATGCCGGCGACTGAACAATCAACCGGTTTGCTTTTGCGTAGATTTTTTGACTGAGTCGTTTGTAGTAATTGAAAACCATCTTGAGGTGATTTCCCAAGATAACTTTCATGGATTCGGGCCAAAGATCGCAGCAATAAAGAACCAGAGGGACTTTGTGTTTTTCGGCATAGCGAATGCCGGGAAGGGACATCAGGACAGGAGAAAGTTGATAGACAAAGACCAGGTCAAACGACTCGTCAAGCCGTGCGGCGATTCGAGTCGCGCTGATTGCAAAACTGTAGTAATTCAGCGCCAGAGTAAACGGGTTATGCCCACGTCCGATTTCGAAACTCCGGATGATGCGAACACCGTTTCTTTCCTGATTTCGATTCTTCCCGAAGCGATAGTCCGGATGAACCGTTCCAACTGGATAGTTAGGTAACCCGACTAACGCTGTGACCTGATGACCACGACGAACCAGACCTTCGCAGATGTCGGTAATTTGAAATGTTTCAGGCCAGTAATGCTGGCAGACAACCAGGATTTTCATGGTCAGCCCACCTGAAAATCCGGTTGGAGTTTGCGGTGCGGGAAGGATTCCCTAAGAAGACCGAGCCAATACGCCAGAGCGAACGCTACGCCTTGATTTTGCGCATATCCGACGAGGCAAAGCTTGAGCTCACCCCCCCCCTGCCACTTCGCGACAATGCGCTCTAGGGCCTCAGGGAGCGTGCCGTCTTTCACAAGAACCACCGCCTCGGGTAGATGCGTACTTTGCGCGATGCTTTCTAAGGCCGCATCGAGCGCCTCGGGATCGTCTTTGGCGTACACGGACTCAAGAACCGTAAAGTAACTCCACGTCACTTTATTGCGGTCAAAGTGCTCTTCAATACACGCACGACCGGTTTTTCCCATCTCGGAGCGTTTCTGATTGGAAAGCGCAAAAAAGGTTTTAATCACGCGAACGGTATCGGCACTGTTGCCTGCGTCCATGCCAAGCCCCGTTTTTCCTTCGATAAAGGTTTCTGTGACGCCCGGTACGCGAGTTCCTAAAACCGGACGCGCACTGGCGGCAGCCTCAAGGCACACCGTACTCATGCCTTCATGGTACGTGGTAGTAGTAGTAGCGTGACAGAGGGCATAGTAAGGACGGACATCCTTGGCTGGTCCGTGGTAAACGACATTGGGGCACTCTTTTAATTGCAATAAAAGCGCTGCTTCCCGCTCTTCGGGCGCACCGACCACGTGCCAAACAAGGTTCGGAAGTTCCTTTTTAAGAACGTGCGCTGCCCGGATTAACTCCGAAAAGCCCTTTTCGCGCATCACGCGTCCGATGGTCAAAAGCGACGGCGGGTTATCGCTCGGGTACGGCGTCGGCGTAAAGTACGTCAGATTCACCCCCATCCCCGGTAGGGTCTTCATCACGGAAGGGTCAATGCCGACACCCTTTAACTCCGAGAAAATCTCACCATTCAAAACAAAAACCAATCGGGCTTTCTTAAGGCCTGCGGCGTAAAGACGCCGCACGAAAGGCGCCACCCGCCCGCTCCAAGCGCTTCCCAGCCCCTCGACCATCGCAATGCAGGGGATATGCAACAGGGAAGCAGCCCAGGCGCCGTAAATATTGGGCTTAATTGTGAAGGTGATGACGGCATCGGGACGCTCCTCACGCAAAAGGCGAAGGTAACGGACAAATAAAAGCGCGTCCCTAACCGGGTTCATTCCTCGCCTGTCGACGGGGACATTTAGGGTACGAATCCCAAGGTCGGTAAAGCCCTTTTCCGCGGAGGGGTCTTTCGGACAGGCAAGAACAATGTCGTACGTGCGTCTTAAAGCGGCGAGCATCTCGCGCCGAAAAACGAGCATCATGCGAGCGTTGTTGGTCAGAATGAGAATCTTGCGTTGCATAAGCTACCCTACGGCCACGCA
>ULTZ01024049.1_pt1 | contig 14661 bp, 20 predicted proteins | sample 1957981 | NCBI WGS metagenome assembly ULTZ01 (sample SAMEA4835745, study PRJEB28245) | human gut metagenome | biome: gut microbiome; material: fecal sample | place: Denmark | collected 2008
GCCGCCGGTTGAAACGCTGGTTACGGTACCGGTGATGGCCGAGATCGAGCAGGTTGAATGCGTTCGTCAGGACCCGGTTCCGTATGAGCCGGTTACATATCAGGTGCCGCTGGATGCGGAACTACAGTCCTACACGGAGAAAATGTGCGACCTCTACGATGTGCCCTTGGAACTGGCTTATGCCGTCATGCAGGTCGAAAGCGGCTTTACCCAGGCGGCGCGCAGCTCTACCGGGGATTATGGCTTGATGCAGATAAACAGCATAAACGCCGGGTGGCTCAAAGATAAACTTGGCATAACGGATCTGCTGGATGCCCGCCAGAACATTCAGGCTGGGTGCTATATGCTGGGTATGTATCTCAGCGAGTACGAGGGCAATGTGAATTGCGCTCTGATGGCCTATAACCTTGGCACAGCCGGAGCCAAAAAGGCTTGGTCTGCTGGCACATATAGCACAGCCTACACGGACAAGGTGTGGAACGCAATGGTAGGGCTGCTGGAAGGAGAAAGGGATGTTTCATAAGATGGCGCAAATGATTCAGGCGCACACCGAGAGGATGCTGCTGGACGAAGTTTTTGCAACATATCGGGATGTGCAGGATGCTGCCGCCGAAATGGCGCAGGTGCTTCCGTGCCCTCGATGCGGAAAGCAGACCATGAAGATGCGCTTGCACAGCAATGCTCTTTCCCGTCAAGTTCCGGGCATCACGATTTGTGACCGCTGCGGAACCGAAGAAGCTCTGGAAGATGCTGTTCACCAGCCGATGGATGTTCGCAAGTGGGCACTGATCGAAACCTACATGAAGGGGGCAAACCTGAAATGAAACGCAAAGAAAGGCATTTGACCGTGACGGGCTGGGTCGTTGTTGGACTGCTGGACACGCTGGCCGGCGTAATTTCCGGGGGGCTTATGGCCTTGTGGCAGCTGCCCAGTACATATCGCTGGCGCGGCTACTGGGCAATCGGCGGGGAGTGGATTCTCATTGTTGGTGCAATCATTATTGCATCCCGCCTGATGCACGAACTGCAGATGCAGGCGCTTTTTGGAGGAAAGAAGAAGAATGACAAGGTGCGCTCGGTGTCACAGGGTCATTACAGATCCAGCGGCAATCGAAGTGGGGTACGGCGCGAAGTGTTACGTCAAGGAGTTCGGAAAACGGCTCCGAGCACCCGCAAAGCCCCGCAGAATCAGGACTGTCACACAGCCTAAAATCACCGCTGAGCGCCAGATTGTAGGGCAGCTCTCGGTGTGGGATATACTCGCCGCACACGAAAAAAGCGCTGACCAGAACGGCCAGCGTGCTACAAATGGATAGAGACCCACACATTCCGTTGGCGCTTGATGCAGGAACATCAAGCCGGAAAATGCAGGTCTCCACCACACACAACCATATTGTAGCATAATCGGTTGATTTTTTCAACAGGTACGAAGCGGCGGTCAGGAGCGTTCCTACTGCCGTTTTTCTATACAGAGAATCAGGAGGTACACATGGAAAAGGAAATTACTACCACCAATCAGACCACGGCGTTGGCAGATAGTCTGATTGTGGTGCAGCAGCTTCCTATCATCAAGGAGCAGCTGCACAGCATCAAAGCACAGGCTCAGGAGTCCGTCAAGGAGGCGCTTTCGCTGGCCTGCACGGAAGAAACCCTCAAAGTTGTCAAGGAGCGCCGGGCGGCGCTGAACCGTGACCGCAAGGATCTGGATGCCCGGCGCATGGCCGTGAAGAAGCAGATCATGCAGCCGTTTGAGGACTTCGACGAGGTTTACAAAGAATGCGTTACGGACGTGTACGGCCCGGCAGATGAAGCGTTGAAGGGCAAAATCACGGACGTAGAAGCCGGACTGAAAGCCGACAAGGAAAAAAAGGTCAAGGATTACTTTGCTGAGATGGTCAAGGCCAGCGGCGTTGAGTGGGTCACCTATGAGGATGTCGGCGTTGCAGTCACGTTGACCGCAAGCCTGAAATCCCTGAAAGCCAAGGTCAAGGAGTATGTGGAAAAGGTTGCGGCTGACGTAGCCTGCATCAACGGCATGGAAAATGCCCCGGAGATCATGGCCGAGTATAAGCTGTGCGGAAGTTTGGCTGTTGCCATTAACAGCGTGAGCCAGCGCAAAGACCGTATTGCCCGGGAAGAAGCCGAGCGCAAGCAGCGTCTGGAAGCCCAGCTTCGGGCACAAGAAGCAGAAAAGGCCGTTCTGGATGTGGCAGAGGAAGAACTGTCTGCGCCTCAGGTCATGGGCACCGAACCGCCCGTTATGGACGAGCAGGAGACTGAGGACTCCCAGAAGGAGAGCGCGGAACAGGTCGTGACCGCCAAGTTTACTTTCATGGCTAGCACGTTCCAGTGCCGTGGTACATTGGCTCAGCTTCGTGGCCTGAAAGCTTTCGTCAATAGCAAAATTACTGAAATTCAGGCATACATGACCGACAACGGCATTGAAAACAGGGAGGTAAGTGACAATGGCTAAAACTATGCAGCCGCAGAAGATGCGTTTTTCGCAGGCGATCCAGACTCCGATGTACAAAAATCTCGTGAATAACACGCTGGGCGATCCGGCGCGCGGCGCTCGCTTCATTGCCAATATCACTAGCGCCGTTGCTGTCAATCCGGCCTTGCAGGAATGCAACCCGGGCACGATTTTGGCAGGTGCCCTTTTGGGCGAAAGCCTGCTCTTGCAGCCTTCGCCCCAGTTGGGTCAGTTCTATCTGGTGCCCTTTAAGTCCAAGGCGAAGCGTGACCGGCAGGGCAATGTGATTGAGCCTGCAAGCGTAAAGGCGCAGTTTGTGCTGGGGTATAAGGGCTATATCCAGTTGGCACTGCGGACTGGCCAATATAAGCGCCTGAATGTGCTGGAGGTCAAGGCCGGGGAACTGAGCGGATGGGATCCGTTCGAAGAACGGTTCCATGAGATGCACTTTATCGAAGATTTTGAAAAGCGTGCAGCGATGCCGACGGTGGGTTACATTGCACACTTCGAGTACATCAACGGCTTTGAGAAAACGCTGTACTGGACAGCGGACCAGATGATGGCTCATGCAGACAAGTACAGTCAGGCGTTCAGCGCAGCAGCATATAAGAAACTGCTGGACGGCGAAATCCCGCAGGACGAACTGTGGAAGTACTCCAGCTTTTGGTATAAGGATTTTGACGGGATGAGCAAAAAGACAATGCTGCGTCAGTTGATTTCCAAGTGGGGCATCATGACCGCCGAAATGACCACGGCTTATGAGCGGGACGGGCGCGTTATGATGCCGGACAGCACAGGCAGTGGCCTGTTGCCGGAGGCTGCTGAGTATGCAGATGCCGGGCAGAGTGAGCAGGAACCGCCCAAAATTGAGCGAACAGCCAAGACGATGGACCTGCCGGAGCCGGAAGCAGATGCCGTTGAGGAAGCCGTTGATTTGGCTGCACTCTGATGGTCAAGTACAACATTATCAGCACCGGCAGCGATGGCAACGCCACGATTCTGGAAGATTTTGTGCTGGTAGACTGCGGCGTGCCGTACAAGGCATTGGAGCCGTATGTTCCGAAGTTGAAACTTGTGCTTCTGACGCATATCCACTCAGATCACTTCCAGAAGCGAACCATCAAACGGCTTGCCAGTGAGCGGCCGACACTCCGCTTCGGGTGTTGCCGCTGGCTGGTGCCGCCGCTCATAGCTGCAGGGGTGCCGGAGCGCCAGATTGATGTGCTGACACCACGCACTATGTACGGCTACGGCCTATGCAATGTGATTCCGGTAATGCTAGCCCATAACGTACCCAACTGTGGGTATAAGGTGCATTTTCCGTCTGGCAAGGTGATTTACGCCACTGATACTAACAATTTGGATGGCATTCAGGCAATCGGCTATGACCTTTATCTGATAGAATCGAACTACCGGGATGAAGATATACAAGCCAAAATCCAAGAGAAAAAGGTAGCTGGGCAGTATGCCTACGAACTGCAGGTGCTCAGAAATCACCTGTCAGAAGCGAAATGCAATGACTTTTTGGCACAGAATATGAAAGCAAACAGCGTTTATATTCCGATGCACGTCCATGTGGACAAGGAGAACGCGCATGATTGTGACAGCGAAAATTGAGAAGCTGGAGAACGGAAAGCTTGTCCTGAAACCCGACGTAGACATCAGCCGGTTTCTGGCGCAGAAGCGCCCCCGGCGGGTAGAAGTCCGTCTGGATGATGGCCGAACCATTTCCGTAGACCAGCGCCGCAAGATTTTCGCTATTATCCGAGATATTTCTTTGTGGTCAGGGCAGGAGCCGGAAGAACTTCGGCTTTATCTGGAATGGGATTTCTGTTCCCGCTGTCTGCGGGAGTGGTTCTCCCTTTCGAATTGCGATATGACCACGGCCCGAGAGTTTATTACATACCTGATTCAGTTTTGCTTCCATTGGGGAGTGCCCACAAAGGACAGCCTGCTCACCCAGACGGATGATATTGGCAAGTACCTGTATCTTTGCCTTGAAAATCGCCGGTGTGCAATTTGCAACCAGCCTGCAGAGGTGCACCATGTTGACCGCGTGGGCATGGGTCGAGATAGAGAAGCTATCGTCCATGTCGGGCTGAACGCGATAGCACTTTGTCGGCGGCACCATGAAGAGGCGCACCGCAGAGAAAAAGCCCTGTTTGCTGATTACCATATCTATGGCATCAAGCTGGATCGGCATCTATGTAAAGTGCTTTCGCTCAATCAAAAACCGAAAGGGGAGGTGGAGCGTGGCGAATGATTACATAAAACTGTGGGTGAAGGATTACAGAGCATTGCTAGAACCGTTCAATGAAGCGGAACGGGGCCGAATTCTATGGGCTATGATGGATTACAAGGAAACTGGTTCAGAACCGAAGTTTCTGGGGAATGAGCGCTTTGTTTGGGCGGCGATAAAAGCCAAAATCGATGCTTCCAATGAAGCATACGAGCGTCAGGCCGCTGCCAATAGGGCAAACGGTGCCAGAGGTGGCAGGCCTCGCAAATCAAAAGAAAATCAGGAAAACCCAAAAAACCGAATGGGTTTTGAAGAATCCACAACTGAGGAAAATCCAGAAAAATCAACCGGCCCGCCTGATGACACCCCGGAAAGCTACTGGGTCTGGGCTGGATGCGACAGTATGCTTACGCCCTACATGGCAGCAGAATTTCGGGATTTGCGAGAAACCGGGGTGGAAGATGCTTTGGTGGTTGCTACGCTGGAAGAAGCGATGCGCCACCAAGCGAAGCACCCATGGTGCTATGCTAAGCGCCTACTCGATCAGGCAGCGGCGCAGCACGTTACAACGTTTGCAGAGTGGGAAAAAACTCACATCAAAAATAAAGGAAATCGGGTTGACCGAGAAACGCCGAGCGGAAACAACATTCTAGGTCTTACTGACAGCCTTGGACGAATAAAGAGAAGACCGTTCAAAAAACAGGATGTTCCGCAGGGCAAAGGGGGCGATTCCAATGGGGAGTGATGTTCGCCATGTCCGGGGTGAAGCACAGAAGGAACTTGTAAAAAAGTTTGAAGTGTTTTCGAGCAATGGTCGGTCACGCTGGCAGGTCTGGAGCGATTGGATCACCATGAGTGCTATTGCGGTGTCAAATGCGACAGATCAGAGCCACTTTGACGAACGCGAGAAGCAGTACTTATCAATCGCAGGAAAATACACGCGGCCGGAAATGGAAGCATTTACGGAAATGCTGGCCTTGTTGGTCGTGGCACTAGAGGACAACCCGGAACAGGACTTCCTTGGCGAGTTGTATATGTGCTTGGGGCTTGGAAACGACCATTCGGGACAATTCTTTACGCCATATCACATTTGCGAGGTCATGTCCGCTGTGACAACCCCGACAGAAGAATTCCAACAGAAAATCGGAGATAGGGGATGGGTTGCGGTCTGTGATCCGACCTGCGGCGCTGGGGCCTTGCTGGTGGCGTTCGCAAACGAATGCAGAAAGAAAGGCATCAATTATCAGACGAATGTGCTGTTTGTGGCGCAGGACATTGACTACATCGTGGGCATGATGTGCTATCTGCAAATGAGTCTGCTTGGAATGCCGGGGTATGTCGTCATCGGTGATACGCTTGCAAGCCCGTCTGTGTCTTATGACAAAAGGGGGCTGCTTCCAGTTGACAAAGGAAACGTCTGGTATACGCCGATGCTCAGGATTCCGGTTTGGCAATATCGAATCTTTATGGCGCAGATGGAACTGGTCACTCAACCGATAAGGAAAGAGCGTGTTGCAGATGCGCCAAAATCCGAACCACAAAAATCCCCTGAAGCCCCTAAAAAACTCGAGAAACCAAAGAACACGGAAAAGCCAAAAGCCGCTAAAAAGCCGCAAAGAGCGCCGGAACAGGAACCGGTGTTCTCCGAGGGCAAGGGTGGGCAACTTAGCTTTTTCTGATAGGAGGACAATATGGATTCCACCACACACACCACAACCACAGTTGAGTTCGTCGATTGGCGAGCTAAAGCAAAAGCAAAGCTGGAAGCTGAGGACAAGCTGTTCAAGGGCAGTCGTGCCGCAAAGAGCGTGCAGAGTTATGTTCTGCGGACACTGCTTGGCTTTGTAGACCAGGAGCCGCGGTTCGCAGAGGTCGTCTGCAACACGCAGCGCACGTTCTCCGAATGTTGCGCCGCTGTTGTCAACAACGCAGGCGAAGTTCTGTCCGACCTCGAAACCTACCGCCGCGCCGTGCAGTTTTACTTTCCGAATGCCGAGGTTTCGTTCAGCATGAACATCAAACTGACTGGCGCACCGCCTACGGAAGCTGAGATGCAGGCTCCGGCCACCGTCAAACCGGAAGAGGCATCCCCCAATGTTCCGAAGCAGGCGGCACCAGCTCACACAACCAAGCCTGCGTCCAAAGCAGAAAAGAAAACGGATGCGAAAAAGCCGGCAAAAAAGAAGAAGGAAACGCCTGCGGAAGACGATATGCAGCTTTCCTTGGATGGGTGGCTCTGATGATTTTAGGATTCAAAGGATTCAAGCCGGGGCTGATTGCTACGCTCGGCGATGGCAGCTATCAGTACCAGCCGGGCGAAGTGAGCAAGACCGAAAAGGCAAAATGCGCCAATACGGGCTTCCATTACTGTCTGGATCCGCTGGACTGCCTTAACTGGTATGCTTGGGACGGGAAAAACGAGTTCTGGGCCATCGCAGCTGGCGGTGATATCGATGAGGATGACTACCGGACGCGGAGTAGCTGTACCGAAATTGTACCGCTTCGCAGGCTGAAAGAAGACGAGTTCCTTCTTATGCACGCAAATTATGTATTTGAGCATCCGGCAGAAAAATTCGAAGATTGCTTCAAGAGACCGTTCCACATCGCGTATGGTCAGGGCAAGGAACTGGCTGGTGCACGTGGCGAGTGGCTCTGCTTCATCGTCCTGGAAGAAAACGAATTTACTTGCATTGCTCAACAGGTCGATGGAGTGAAGGTTTTGCCCGGGAAAAATTACACGTCGGAGAGTTTGGAGGCGGCACACAATGAAAAAGGCTGAAGAATTGAAACTTTATGCGCCGGAGCCGAAGCGGCCAGAGTTGGATGCGGCGCTGTGTATGTCAGTTGCCGAGGGGCAGGGCGTGGGTCGCTACATCAAGGGAAAGGTGCTGACGGTGGCCGTCTGGGACAAAAAGGAAAAGCCGCTGGTCGTGTGGCGTTTTTTCGGAGGCTACTGGACGGGGGAACTTCGCGGGAATGAGAATCCGAAAAAGAACGAGCTTTCGCCGCGTCAAATTGAGGTCAAGCCCTGCCAGTGTTTGACATGGAGAACCGAAGTGCCGGCAACAAAGGGAGAATCGGAACTCCTGCAAAACTATTTTGATGACCGCAGACCGGGCTATCTGATTGGCATTGTAGAAGATGCGCTGTCGGCTCATGCCAGGAAGAAACGCGAAGAGCGCAACGCCAGACAGGCGGCTGAGACCCAGAAGCTCTTTGAAAATCTGCCGGAGCCGCCGGAAGATTTCAGTAAACAAGTTTTGAAAGTGTGCAGTGATGCGGGCTTTCTCTGGGTCACCAATGACAAACAGGGCGTAATCGAACCCGGCGGCGTTGAGAAGAAAATCTTAATTCAGCGGGCAAGGTGCGATAGCTGCGGTGGTGAATATACGCCGTCAGAACTGCTCAAGCACAAGAGCACAGCGGTGTGCGAGTACTGCGGGGAGAAGATGCGGGTTCGCAATACCCGCTATTCGGTCAAAAGGTTATGGGCCGCAAGGACATTCCTTTGGTGCAAGCCGCAGGGGGATGGAATCTGGATTCGCCGTTATCTGGTGTACTTCGATTTCAGCAATCATCGGGCAGAACCGGAATTTCATGGCCGTGGAATCTGGTGGACGGACGGAAAGACCATCAAGCAGTGGAAACGAAGTTGGGGCGAAAAAACTGAGTATATCATGTGCCAGCGCCCAAAGCTGTCCGCGATGCTGCTGGCCCCCTCTGGCCCGTATCAGCCGTACACATTGGCGTCCCACACCGACCAATTTGAGAATGATGTTCGGAAAGTGCTGAAATCTGAATGGATGTACCAGTACGATAACCACCTCAATTTTCCATGGGAAGTTCGTCAGTGGGAAATCGTGAATCGGTATCCGATGGCTGAAAGCCTTGTCAAAACGGGCTGGGCTGATGCGCTGTGCTCTCAGGTGTATGACAGATATGAGCACGGCACACGCATCAATCTTCGCGCAAAGACCTACTACGGAGTGTTTGGCTTAAATCGTCAGGAGTTGGCCGCAGTCTCGCAGAGCAAAAAGTCGTTTCGAGAGGTGGATAATGCGCTGGAATGGAAAGATGCCGGCCTTGTAATCAATGGAAAGAACATGGCAATGACGGCCAACATCCGAAATCTCTCAGGACTGGCCAAGACATTACAGAAAAGCGGAATGACGCGAAGCTTGAAATATCTCCGCCAGCAAACAAGACGAATCACGGGTAGCTACAACGGTCATATCGCACTTAGAGTTGCACAGGATTGGTCTGACTACTTGGACATGGCTGAGAAAGCTGGTATGAATATGCAGCTTGAGAGCGTAATGTTCCCGCTTGACCTGAAACGCCGACATGATGATCTCGTGCTGGAGCGTAATAAACAGCACCGAATGGAAGCCATGAAAGGCACGCAACACTCTATCAGAAGGGAAGCGGAACAGCTGGAAAAGCAGTTCCATATCGAAAATATCTACAAGAAGATCCGTAAAATCTACGAGTACGATGGAGCGGAGTACATTATCCGGGTGCCGGAGGGCGCAAAGGACATTTTGCAGGAGAGTAAGTTCCTTGACCACTGCATCCAGCGCGGAACCAGATACTTTGAGCGCATTTCTGTTCGGGAAAGCTACATTTTCTTCCTGCGAAAGAAGTCTGACCCCAATACGCCGTGGTACACCTTGGAGGTGGAGCCGGGCGGTACAGTTCGGCAGAAACGCAGTTATAGCAACGACCAGTATGCAGATCTGGAAGATGCCAAGCCGTTCATCGAGGAATGGCAGCAAGTGGTGCAAGGCCGAATGACAGCATCGGAAATTTCTTTTGCAAAGCAGTCCAAAGAAATCCGTGCACAGGAGTTTGCAGAGTTAAAGGAAAACGGAAACATTATTCGCACAGGCGCGAATGCCGGTAAGCTGCTGGTTGACGAGCTGATGCACGACCTGATGGAGGTAGAAAAGCGTGTTGGCTAAAATCGAACTTTCCCTTGCGCCGTCTAAGGCAAAAGGACTCTCGGAAGATGAACGCTTAGAATTGGGACGGTTGCTCCTGAAAGCGGGGTATCGGGTTGACATCGTGCGCCGCCGTCCAAACGCCAACCCGGGCACCCAGTACGAGTACTATATGATTCTGGACAAGGGGGATAGCAATGCCTGATACCCGCAAAGGACACAACCCCAGCGGTGCGCCGGACCCCACCCGGGCGCGTGCTGAAAATAACATCCAGAAGGACGAGAAACGGGTGCATGATCTTATTCACGTTCTGCGGTATGTGGCAGATGCCGCAGGGTTTGAGATTGCAGAGCGCATTGTCCTGATCGACAGTCAGTCGGGGAGGATCTATCGGTGAACAGAACAAAAAACGAATTGGCGGATTACGCATGGAATCCTGTAACAGGATGTCTGAAAGACTGCCGATATTGCTACGCAAAAAAGAGCGCTTTACGCTTTGCCAGCGATTGGAGACGAAATCTTGCAGAACGTCCGAAGGTTCAGCAGGTCGGAGCGAACCTCTTTGCGCTGGACGCTCCATGGGAAACCACGAATAACCGCTTTCTGAACAACCCAACCGGATTTATGCCCACGATACATAAGTATCGCATGGATTGGCCACAAAAGGTCAAGGTGGGCTCAACCATCATGGTATGCACGGACGGTGACCTGTTTGGTCCGTGGGTGCCGGAAGATTGGATTCTTCAGGTATTCGCTGCGGCCGAAATGGCACCCCAGCACCAGTACATTTTCTTGACGCAGTACCCGGTGAGGTATCAGAACCTTGCAAACCACGGGAAACTCCCGATGCGGGAAAATTTCTGGTACGGCACCACGGCAACGGTCAGGAAAGACGGCGTGTGGGCAAACAGTAAATACAATACATTTGTGGCCATAGAACCGTTACTGGGCCCGTTTGAGGGCGATGCAACCAAAGTTATCCGGGAACTAAAGTGGATCGTCATCGGGGCAGAAACGGGGCAGAATACAGGGAAGGTCACTCCGATAGCGGAGTGGATTCAAGACCTGCTGGCATCGGCAGATGCGACCGGAACGCCGGTTTTTATGCGGAGCAGCATGGAGCGAGTGGTTGGTTCCAAAGGTATGCGCCGGGATAAGCCGCCGGTGTTTCTTGAAAAGATTCCCACAAAAGCCCAAAAGGAACGTTTGTGGGAGACCTGCACAGTCTGTGGAGAATATCGTCCGATGAAAGATATGTACGCACTGCTCCTGCGCAGAAAGCGCGGAGAAAGTCCTAAGCGAGTGGCCTGTATGTGCCCGGGATGCTATGAACAATTCAGCAGGGATCATTTTGAGAGGAGAGAAGAAAGATGAAATTTGAACGGAGTGAACTTGGAACGCTGTTTTCCAAACTCAGAACGGCGGTGCCGGAGGTTCGCGCGGTGGGTACCAATGATGCGGGAATCTTGTTGAGCGGCTCCAACGCATACGCCACCAATTTGGAACTGAGCGTCCGTGCCGGGTTGTCTAAACCGGTTGAGCAGGATGTGGTGGTTCCGCCTCGCGGAGTCGATTTCATCAGCGGCACGGTGGCACCGGAAATCAGCATCGAGGCAGAGAAAGGCATCCTTACTGTGAAGTCCGGCACAGCGAGGGCACGTCTGAACACTACGCCGGCAGAGAATTACCCGGAACTTTCAGGTCCCGGTAATGACGCAAGACGATGCGTTGTAGGAGCCAGCGATTTAAGCTGGGCTATTTCCAAAGTTATCTATGCGGTAGCAAAGGATGAAAAACACCCTGCTCACCGCGGATTGTGCTTCTCGCGCAAAGGCGAGGATGTTCTGGAAATCTGTGCACTGGATGGTTATCGGATGGCAATTGCAAGAATCAACTGCACAGCTGATGGCGATTTTCGCTTTACGCTCCCCGCCGCAACTGCAAAAGCAGTTGATACGATATCCATGGATGGTAACGTGGAGATTATTCGCGATCGCAAAAAGGCCGTTTTCAGTGACAACAACTTTGAGGTGAAGTCTCGCCTGATTGCGGAACCGTTTCTGGATTATAGCAAAATTGCAGCCCAAAAGAGCGAGGGAACCAGAATCATGCTTGACAGGAAAGAATTGCTGGGCGTTCTGGGGCGCGTCAAACTTGCTCGGTCTGCAGACGCAAAGGAAAAGAGCACCTTGGTGATGGATCTTGAACCCGGCGGCACGGGCAGAGCATCGATGCGTAGCACGATTGCACAGATGAATGAGGAGTTTTCCTTCAACGGAAAGCTGGAAGAACACCTGCGAATCGGCTTTAATCTGGAATTTTTGAGCGAAGCTTTGAAGTCGATGGAAGGAGACGAGGTCAGCGCATGGGTGGTCGGCCCTCTGTCCCCCGTAAAGCTGATTGAGCCGCAGTATGAAGCGCTGGTGCTTCCTGTCAAGGTTAAGGGGGAAGCATGATGCAGGGTAGAACTTTTCGCGGGCAGTCCCCAGATGGCACTTGGCATGAAGGATTCCTGATTCGCTCCCCGGGCGTGAAGAACAGCCGCCCGGGTGAGGGCTGGTACATCAACTCAGAGAACGAGCCGGCATACGCCCATCTGGTCAAGCCATTTACAATCGGCATGAGCACTGGCGTAAAGGACATGGAAGGAACGATGGTCTTTGAGGGCGACATCATCAAAACCACCGGCCCCAACGAGCGGATTTTCTCTGTGGAGTTTGGCGAGTACATTGCCTATGGCGTGGGCCATATCGGGTTCTACGCAAAGATTGCCGGCAAGAACTCATGCGACTACAAACCGTGCTGTCTTCGGGCGTTGCTCTACATTGGAAAAGTGGTTGGAAACATGAGCGACACGCCATACCTGATGAAAGAAGCTGGAGAGGAGCAGAAAAAATGAAATGGACTGAAACAATTACCCCGAAGCAGGCAGTCGAAGAACTGGGCGTGCCCTATCACGGCTGGATGCGCGAGATGGACCGGGCATGGGTCAGCGAGGATGGACAGGACAGCGTTATGTCCCGCCTGCTGCGCGCGCCTTTTGGAAAGGTTGAGCATGTTGCCATCACTTCTGCCGCAGGGTGCGGTAAGTGCGATGGCAGCGGGGATATTCCGTGGGCGGTCAAGATGCAGATCAAGAACGAGTTGTTCGGCGAAAAGCGCGCCGCCATCGAGGTATACCCGCCGCAGGACAGGCTGGTGGATGCCGCCGATACCTACCACCTGTGGGTGTTTGAAAAAGGGTTTAAGATGCCCTTTGGCATCCATCCCCGGGATGAAAAGCCTATGGTGGTTAATCGGGGCAGCACAAGGGTACGCGCTGTTGATGACCAAGGTCAGGAATACAGCATCAAGGAACTGCTGGAGCGTAACGGTGTAGCTGATATGCCAAAGCGCGCTTATGCTGACCTGATGGTCGGCTACATGGCGAAAAATAACCTGCTGGGAGGGTGACACGGAATGAGTATTTGGATTGTTCTGGCAATTCTGGCGGTGATGGCTGCACTTCTGATTTATGCGGCGTGCTGTGTGGATGGCGATATAGACCGCCAGTGCGAAGCGCACCCGCCGAAATCGGAGAAAGGACGGGACAATGGCAAAGTATGAGGTGCTTATCGCAGCATCCGGGAAACGCGGGTCTGCGCTCCTGCCGTGTGTGGTTATTGATGAAAAGGGCATCACTGGTGCCGCGGTACGGGCTAAAGCAATGGCCAAGGCTTGCTACCCGGAGTATGAGAATTTCGATGTGGTGAAGATGAAGGTGATTCCTAATGAGTGAGAAAAGTTTGATAGGTGATGCTGATTATGCGCTCAAGAGTGCGCTTAGTCTGTATGTGTGCAGCGGCAATGTTTTGACTGAGGGCACCAGCTTTTCAGTCAAACTCAATAACTGTGCACTTGCTGTTTCGGTAAAGAATAAAGCATTGACCGCAGAGTTCAAGCCGGACAGGGAAGCTGCAGGAGATACGCCGTATGAACTGAATATGACGCTCGGTATGTATCAGGATGATGCCGATGTTGGCATGGAGGTGGCAATACGTGGCTGAATATATTGAACGTGAAGCATTGCTGAGGGAAATGCTCAACAGTGGCCGTGCGGCATATCTCGTCGTCATGGATGCGCCAGCGGTTACCCTGAAAAGTCTGCGGCCGACATGGCGCGACCCCGACAAAGACCCGCCGAAGGTAGAAACGGAAGTGCTGATTCTGTACCGCAACGAAATTGACGGGTACGGAATAACGACGGCGCACTATGAGGATGGAAACGTTTTTTTACAAGATAGCGAATGGAATTGGGAGAATCTTCCCGATTGGGGGACATACGACGAGGAGCAGGACGACTATCGAATCCCAGAAGGTTGGTGGGAATACCGCCACTTCAACCCGGACGAGGTTTACAACAACCGGATTGACCGGCCTGTTGTTGGTTGGATGCCTTTGCCGCCGAAGGGGGTAGCGAAAAAATGATTGAGAAGAAATTGATTTACGCAGATGATCTGTACGACAAGGTCTCAAGCATGGGCTTGCAGAATGGTTCTGCGCTTGGCCATCACAGCGGCACAGCTGATGTCATCGCGGAGATGATTCAGAATGCCCATGCTGTTGACCCTGCAAGCTGCCTGAACTGGCACACTGGAAAGCCGCCGGAGCATGAATCTAAGTTTGCAAAGTTCAAGGGAACCGAGAAGTGGTTATACGGGATGTTTGAAATGACATCCGATGAGGTGCTTGTAACCGTCGAATTTCCCGATGGATACCGGCTTACCACTACAACGCACACGACAGATGGCGAATGGAGACCGCGCTATACAGGTATTGGGGGCCACATAGTTGCGTGGACTGAGATGCCTGCGCCTGCAAAGGAGGTGGCGAAAAAATGAGAACGCTTAACGCTGACCAGCTGAAGGCCGTGCTGAGCATGGAAAGTTCACTGGGACATATTCACACGCTGGCAGATGTCGAAAACACGATTGATTATCTTGCCAAAGAAGAGCCGGAAGCCGTAGCC
>ULTZ01011461.1_pt1 | contig 14635 bp, 16 predicted proteins | sample 1957981 | NCBI WGS metagenome assembly ULTZ01 (sample SAMEA4835745, study PRJEB28245) | human gut metagenome | biome: gut microbiome; material: fecal sample | place: Denmark | collected 2008
GTTTTATTATAGCTGAAATCTGGTGTTGGAAATATTAAGATAAAAAAGTCCCCGGATAAGAACGCCTTTCTTATCCGGGGACTTTTTTAAATATTATAAGATGTATTCTTTATCGGTTTTTATACATTCTTTCATAATACTTTTGGTAATCGCCACTTGTTACATTTTCCACCCATGCTTGATTTTCCAGATACCATTGGATTGTTTTTACAATACCGGTTTCGAATTTTGTTTCAGGATACCATCCTAATTCATTAGTGATTTTGGTAGGATCGATAGCATAACGTTGGTCATGTCCCAAACGGTCTTTGACAAAGGTGATTAATGATTCGTTAATCCAGTCGATAGAAATCTCACCTTTATCGTTCAACTCTTTTTTCTTCAAGATTTTGCGATATTCGGGAGTTTCCGTCATCATCCGGTGAATAGTGGCTATGGTAAGTTTTACTATCTCTATGTTTTCTTTCTCATTGTGTCCGCCTACATTATATACTTCCCCTTCGCGACCCTTGCGCAGAACCAAATCGATGGCTTTGCAATGGTCTTCTACATATAACCAGTCGCGTACATTCTTTCCGTCACCATATACGGGAAGTTTCTTTCCTTCCAAAATGTTTTTAATGATCAGCGGAATCAGTTTTTCGGGAAAATGGTACGGACCGTAATTATTGGAACAGCGGGTAATGGTTACCGGCATTTTGTAAGTATCACGATAAGCCATGACAATCATATCAGCGCTTGTCTTGGAGGCACTATATGGGCTGTGCGGACATAAAGGAGTTGTTTCAGTAAAGAAACCTTCTGCTCCCAGGCTACCGTATACCTCATCTGTAGATACCTGGTGGTAACGTACATCTTTACGCCAGGTAGGATAACCATTCTCATCTTTTCCCGTCACCCAGGCACGGCGGGCCGCATCCAGCAGGTTTTGGGTTCCCAAAATATTAGTTTGCAGAAACAATTGTGGGTTTTCAATACTGCGGTCTACATGGCTTTCTGCTGCAAAATTCACGATGTAGTCAAACTTGTATTCTGAGAATAGTTGGTCTGCCAAATCACGGTCGCATATATCTCCTTTTACGAAGAAACAACGTTCATTATCAATGTCTGATGCAATAGTTCCCAGATTGCCGGCATAAGTCAAGGCATCCAGTACCACCACCCTGATGTCGTCATGTTTGGCCAGGATGTATTTTAAATAGTTGGCTCCGATAAATCCGGCAGCTCCTGTAACGAGATAAGTCTTCATATTGTTTTTGATATTAGTGCGTGCAAAGTTCGGAAAGATTTTTTAATCTTACAACTTATCCGCCAGTTCTATTACTTCTAAATCTTTAAATTCTCCATTATCGATACAAAAACGTACCAATGTTCTCACTTTATGAAATCCGGAAATACCTGCTGCTCCCGGGTTGATGTGTAACATATCCAGTGTCTTGTCATATTTCACCTTTAATATATGCGAATGTCCGCTGATAAAAAGCTGGGGAGGTTTCACCAGCAGGCTGCCGCGGATGGAAGGATCATAGTTGCCCGGATATCCGCCTATATGCTTTATCAACACCTCGGCACCATCTACGGTGAAGCGGTTGGTTTGAGGATAAAGTCTGCGTATGTCCTGCCCGTCAATATTTCCATATACAGCCCGGAAGGGGCGGAAAGCGGACAGTTTCCGGGCGACTTCCACCGAGCCGATGTCTCCGGCGTGCCATATTTCATCACAATTCTCAAAGTATTTCAAGTATTTGTCATCCCAAAATGCATGAGTATCCGATAATAATCCGATTCTTGTCATAGTTTTTTTGTTTATTATCGACAAAGGTACTATATTTGGAACAAATCTAAGCATAATATGGAGAGCAAATATCATTATTTCAAGCGTGATATCAGTTGGTTGTCTTTCAACTATCGCGTGTTGTTGGAGGCGGATGACGACTCCCTTCCGTTGTATGAACGGATTAACTTTATCTCTATATATTCTTCTAATCTGGAGGAATTCTACAAGATTCGTGTAGCGGAACATAAAGCCATCGCTTCCGGTGGCCAAAGTGATGATATGACACAGGAAGAAGCCAGACACCTGATACATCAGATAACCGAAGCTGTCAATAGCCAGATGGAAGACCGTATCCGCATTTATGAGCATAAGATTGTTCCGGCTTTGCGCAGGCATCATATTATTTTTTATCAAAGTAAACAGGAGGTAGAGCCTTTTCATCAGGAGTTTATCAGTAATTTCTTTAAGGAAGAAATTTTTCCCTATCTTCAACCTGTTCCGGTATGCAAGAATCGAATCAAGACTTTTTTACGTGACAACCGTTTGTATCTGTCGGTACGCGTGACGCGCAAAGACACGGGGGAAAAGGAATACTATATTATCAAATTGCCTTATAGCAAAGTTCCCCGTTTCATAGAACTTCCCCGACAGGGAGAAAACTTTTACCTGATGTATATGGAAGATATTATAAAGGCGAATATCAACCGTATGTTTCCGGGCTATGATTTGGATTGCAGTTATTGTTGCAAGATATCTCGTGACGCCGATATTTTCGTGGATGATGCAACCAGTTCCGAAGTTATGGTGGAACAGTTGCGTAAAAAGGTGAAAAAGCGTAAAATAGGTGCTGTATGCCGTTTTGTCTATGACCGCAAGATGCCTGCGGATTATCTGGAGTTTCTGGTCGATGCATTTGGCATCAATCGTGATGATTTGGTTCCGGGAGACAAACACTTGAACTTGGAGGATTTGGCTCATCTGCCTAATCCCAGTAAGGAACTTTGTACCCAATTGAAACCTCGTCCCATGACATTGAATTGTTTGGATGAGAAAGAATCCATATTCCGTTATGTGAGCAAGAAGGATTTGATGTTGCATTTCCCTTATCATTCTTTTGAACATTTCATCCATTTCCTGTATGAGGCCGTTCATGACCCGTCCTGTAAGGAGATCATGATTACCCAATATAGGGTGGCGGAAAACTCGGTTGTTATCAATACGCTGATTGCTGCTGCGCAGAATGGTAAAAAAGTAACTGTTTTTGTAGAACTTAAGGCCCGTTTTGACGAAGAAAACAATTTGGCTACCGCCGAGATGATGAAGCGGGCGGGGATACATATTATTTTCAGTATACCGGGATTGAAAGTGCATGCCAAGGTGGCGCTTGTACTGCGGTATAACAAAGAGGGAAAACAGACTCGCAGCTATGCTTATATCAGTACCGGAAATTTCAATGAGAAGACTGCCCGGATATATGCTGATTCCGGTTTGTTCACTTCCAACGAGATTATTGTGAATGATCTGTATACTTTATTCCGGGTATTACAGAAAGAAGTGACTGAACCCAAATTCAAGCGTTTGTTGGTAGCCCGTTTTAATCTGCTGCCGGAACTGAGAAGACGTATCGGATATGAGATAAATATGGCAAAGGCGGGAAAAGAAGCGCGGATTATCTTAAAAATGAATGCGCTGCAAGATCCTGCCATGATAGATGAATTATATAAGGCTAGTGAGGCAGGAGTGAAAATAGACTTGATAGTACGTGGTATCTGCTGCTTGATTCCCAATCAGCCTTATAGCAGAAATATCCGTATCACTCGCATTGTGGACAGCTTTTTGGAACATGCCCGGGTGTGGTATTTCCACCATGGAGGAAAACCGCTTCTGTTCATGGGTTCGCCGGATTGGATGAGGCGCAACCTGTACCGGCGTATAGAGGCCGTTACCCCCATTCTTGACGAAGATCTGAAACAACAACTGATAGATATGCTGGCTATTCAGTTAAAAGATAACAGAAAAGCCGGTTGGGTGGATGAAAATCTGAATAATGTGTTGAAAAGGAATCCGGAAGAAGAACCGGTACGGGCGCAATATGCTTTTTATGAATACTTGAAGAGGAAGAATAAATGAAGAATATGAAATAACATATTTTATCTTATTTGAAATGATTATCCGCAATCATACCACCGGATGATAAATGGAAATTTATAAAACGGGGGGATGGAATGCGAACTACACGGACGAAGCGGACAAAAACGGACTTAAAATTTAAATTTGTACTTGCAAACCCAATGACAGGTAAAGTAAAAAAATCCGTGTTCCATCCGTCATCCCATTCTATAAACAAATATTTTGTGGTATGATTGAGGATTATCATTTCATATATTCCCAATGGAATGGACTTTTACATATTTGTCTGCCCGAACCACCGTCCACGACTCCGGAAGTAATGCACCGTAAGTTCGGGCTGAAAAATCCTTCAGATGTTTCAGCCACTCCGCAAACCCCTTGTTGACGGGCGTTCCGGCTGAAGGATTCGGCCTTTTAATTGTTTCAGCCCGCTTGCGGATGTTTCAGCCTGAAAAACGGGCGTCCGTTCCAGCAATTTGAACGCACACTTCCAAAAAACAAAAGTACGGTTTCAAAAAGCCGCGTTTTTTCCTGTCGGAGGGTCCGGAATCCTGATACAAGTTCTGCCGGATCTTGCAACAAGTTTCGCAAATTCTTGCAACAAGTTCCGATTCACGCCCTCACTATTCCGGTAGAAGTGGTTCCTGCCAGAACACCAGCCCACGCGCTGAAAGAACTTGTTCTTTTCGAAAAACATAAGTTCCATTAAAAAAAAGATAAGGATGTCTTTAGCAAAAGAAAAGGACCTTTTTAAAAAACGAACTTATCTTTTTTACCTGCCTGCAAGACCGGCACTTCCCCACTTGCCATCGAATGTTCCTGGAGAACGACCAGGCATTTTCTCCAAGCTCTTACTTCTTTTTGTGCCGGGAAAGTTGTCTTTTTTCGTGTCCGACCTCGGATAATGATAGGTCTTGAAACTGTCTTGAGAGTTTTCGAGATCTCATAACACCTTACTTTTACCGGCTGAAACATCTGCAAGCGGGCTGAAACAATTAAAAGGCCGAATCCTTCAGCCGGAACGCCCGTCAGCAAAGGGTTTGCGGAGTGGCTGTAACATCTGAAGGATTTTTCAGCCCAATCCCAAGGAGGATATAGCGGATAGTTTAGTTTTGACACATCCGGTTTTAACAGGTCTGTTTGTAAAAGATATGTAAGATGCGGCGATGCATGATACATAATGATTATCCGCCATCATACCACCGGATGATAAATGGGAATTGATGGATGGAACGCGGATTTATTTCGTTCTATAAATTAAAATTGGAACACAAATGATACAAATTAATAACAGTACAGCATGGATATAAACCTGCCGGAGGTTAGATTTGTGTCATTTGCGTTCCGGTTTAACCGATAAATAATTGATATTGTTATGAAAAAATTATATATAACTTTCTGCCTCTTACTGGTTTCTCTTTGCATACATGCACAGATGATTAGTGAAATAATAGTGGATGAAAAAACCAGCCGCTAGAGTTTGCCAATATAGTGTTGTTTTCTTTGCCTGATTTTACTTTTTTACAAGGTACTATCAGTGATCAAACCGGAGCTTTTAATATAAAATCAAATGAAACAAAAGGAGTATTACCAATTTCTTCAGTTGGCTATTCCACTATTCTCCTACCTTGCACTAGTTCAAATATGGGAACAATACAACTATATTCAGATGCGCAACTATTATACTCTCGTCCATATTATGCTCAGTTGCGAAGTAATGTAATGTATATTAATCGGTATACATATGAGGGTGGTAATCCTTTTTTATTACCTTCTTTATCTCATAATATAACTTTAGGAACAACTTATAAATGGGTATACTTATCAGCCGGATATCAATATGTTAAAGATGCGATTATTTCTTTTAGTGGAGCTTATTCAGAAGATGATCCTACGATTGCTTTAATTAATATGATTAATGCACCAGACTATGATAAGATTTTTGCCTCGCTGGTTTTATCACCTACTATGGGGCTTTGGTCTCCACAGAACAAAAGAATCGTATGTAATAAAAAACTTAGTTTGACGGCTAAGGGGTTCAATCTGCCCCTATGGAATAATTGGACTTGGCTTACTCCATTCATTTCCGTCTTAGCTGTGTTACCATTTCCCTGAACCAGGGATAATTTAGCCAGATATATTCATACCAGCGGTTCAGTCTTCTTTTCCATTTCCTACTCCACGGATACAACTCCCACCATTTTAGTTGAAAATCCGTTTTCTGCATAAATTCGTGGGTGGGAAACAGAGTAAGAGTTATTCCTCTTATCCATAATGTTTTCATTTGGTTTTCCCAATATTGCATAGGGCCGAATCCCGGCTCCCAAATAATGAAGCGGCCTTCATGAATGCCATAACAAACCACATATCCCGGTACTTCGAAATCATTGATGGCAAAAAGTATGGCAGGAAATTTTCTGGTGGACAATTGTTCCATGTTTTGCAAGCAGATTTCCGCTTCCATTCCTGCACGTATAGCTGCCTGTTTCATACCCATCAACGTATATTTTCCATCTACTTTACACCATTCGGCTAGTGTGCGTGCATCTTGTTGACCGCCATAGTATTTCATGACAGTGAGCAGACAGGCCACTTCCATGGGACATTCGTCACTGGAACGGACAAATGATTTTTTTATTCTGTCAAGTTCGTCTTCAGTCATAACTTAATTTATTTTTCATGGCAGGAGCAAAACAGCAACGCGGATCGGGAAAATCCCAACAATCCTTTCCATAAGCTTTTATGATATCACTCCAGCAACGGTTCTGATAACTGAAACAGTCTTCAAAAAGACGGCATTCCCTGCATGGACTCTCTTTGTTGATATCCTGACGTGACAAGGAACAAAGGTGCAAGGCTTGAGGGGAATGCCAGACTTCTTTCAGACTTTGTGTGGTTACATTCCCTATGATAAATTGTGGATGCCAGTAAAGTTGCTCGCATACAGTCACTTTACCATCAGGCAATATAAACATATGAGTGGTCAATGCAGAGCATTCGCTTCCTTTGAAACACCGGCTTCCACCCCAGGTATCTTGATAGTTTTTATCGGTTACTTCTTTCCCTAAAATCACGGGAAAGGAAACCTGTGTGAGAAGAGGGCGTATTTGGTTGAATACCTTTGTAATTTGCGCTTTAGTAGGTTTCAAATGCGAAAATACATTATACTCTTTGTATATGGAATTACTGGCGGGGATAATACGCCAGTCGCGTATATGCTTCAGATGAGATAATTCATGCAGTAATTCTGCCAAGACATTCATCTGGCAATTGTAGTTGGTCAGCACAGATGAAATCTGATAATTCAGTCCGCTGTCATCCAGTAATTGCAGGCCGTGAAGCATCTCTTTGGCATAATTTCCGTTTACTCCCAGTGAGGCGGTCAGTATTTCGGAATGAATGGCATCCAGTGAAATTTGAACAATTCCCTGATACCCTGTTTCCTGTACATCTTGCAACAGTTTTTGGGTTACAGGCATTTTGGTCGATATGAATTCGGGGGCAATACCCCGTTTTACCAATTCTTTTAATATGATTTTCCAGTCTTTATGCAGGAATATTTCACCACCTATCAGATTTACTTGTTGTACTTGCAGGTCTGAAGCTTCCTTGATCAGCTCCATCATGCGTTGGGTGGTGAGTGGGGATTTTATTTGCGTTGATGTATCTGCATAGCAATACTTACAATGCGTGACACATTGGTTGGTCAGCATGAATGTGAGGAGCAACGGACCGGAATACAGCCTTCTTGTAGTAAGATCCAGTTTTTTCCAGACAAAAGAATTTGCTTGCAGCCGGTCAAAACGCAATGCTTTGCCTGCCTTTTCCGCTTCAATCAATATACGTTTGGGAAAATAAATTTCTCCCTGCTGGGAGGAGGTATAAATGGGGGTCGGATTATCAATGAAGTCCGATACCCATTTGATCATCTCCTCCTTGCTCCGGCAGAAGAAGTCGCACAGCAGAGGGAGAGTTGTCTGCAAAGGTCTGTCATACGTGAAAAAACTCAGCATGACAGCTTGCAGCGGGTGAATAAAAGTATGCCAGTTCCGGGAGCAGTCGGTATCTGTCCCCGTACTGGAGAATAATGCGACCCTGTGAATATCATGTCTCAGATGATAATGAGGGTTCAGCACATATACTTTATTCATTTCCGGTATTTTCATCTTGTGTTTTTGTAGGATCGACGAATCCGCCTGTATAGCATCCCAGGCCACATTTGGATAACTCCTTGTCATCTATGCCACCTTGTACGTCCATCAGTTCGTTCAAGTCCAATAATTGTTCTTCTTCAGAATAGTTGATGTATTCCGGTTTCTTGCCGTTTTCTTCTTCTTTCTTCATATCATGTGTTTTTTATAAAGGTTATGAATCGGTTTATTTTTCCTTGAAAAGTTCGTATATAGGTGCGAAAATCCTGCTCAGAATGCTTCGGCTCGAAGTGATGATTTCAGCTTTGCCGGACAGATCTATTTCATATTTTATTTCTTTATGGTTTGTGGTTGTCAGCCCTTCCGGAAAAGCGACTTCCACCGCATAGCTTTTATTGTACGGAACAAAAGAAATGGATGCTATTTTTCCCGGCAGCACTCCATAGGAGTGAGTAGGATATTTATTCAGTTCTATATTTACTTTGTCTCCCACTGCTACTTCCGCCACTTCATCCTGTGACAATCTGATATGTCCCAAAGGATTTGCCTGTTGTTTAGAGATAACGGTGCACAGGGTGTCCCCTTCATTCACCCGGTGGCTCATGCCCCAGCTTTTTCCCCATACCACTATGCCGTCATGTCGGCTTTTTATCAGGTATTTATTCTCCCAGGTCCTGAGGCTGTTTACCATATTCTCGTAGGCCAGTTCCAGCATCCTCCTGTTTTTCCCCATTTCCATCTTATGGTTTATCTCCAGTTCGAACTCTTCCCGTTTTACTTTGAGTATTTCCAAAGCATTCGCCTGTTTGGATTCATTCAGTATTTTCAGTTCATCATCCAGGAACTTCTTTTTCTGCGGATACAAGTCGAATTCCTGATACATGACACAGGTACGTACCGCTTGGGTGAATTGCTCGTATGCCGGAGCCATTTCCCCCATAATCAGATTGAACGGATAATCTTGCAGATAGTTGATGTCATTGGTTCTGTAATACCATTCTATGTTGGTAAGTACGTTACAGAATGTCTGCACATCCTCTAGTGAGGCCGTGTTTTTCAGTATGCCCAATGTGTCATTCCGTTTTACCTGCGATTGGTTTTCTATGAAGAAACGTTCTATCATTCCTCCCTGATTGGCGGTAATCCATTCCACACTACCCATATCATCAATGGTGACGGCTTTCTTTATTGTATCGGGATATTTAAACAAGGCGGTTCCGGCAACCAGAAACACGATAAGACCATAAACGATATAGCTTCCCGTATGTATCAGCCATTGGGGCATATCGCCCAACATTTCGTTGTTTTCCCGGCTATATACCTCCACCTTTCCGGCATCTTCAGTTTCAGGTTTGTAGATTTCCTCCATACCTTCTTGCTATTATTTCTCAATTTTTAATTCTCAATTTTCTGATTTCCTAAGCACTCAGCTCCAACTGATTCTTTACCAGTCTGTAGTAATCTCCCTGTCGGGTAATCAGTTCATCGTGCGTTCCCTTTTCGGTTATCTCCCCCTCTTTCAACACCACTATTTGATCGGCATTTTTTACGGTGCTCAGGCGGTGGGCTACGATAACTACTGTTTTGTCCTTGAAGAACTTCTCCAGATTACCTTGTATTACTTTTTCATTGTCCGTATCGAGGGCATTGGTAGCTTCGTCGAAGAACAGATAATCGGGATTACGGTAGATGGCGCGTGCTATCAGGATGCGTTGTTTCTGTCCCTAGCTCAGTCCTTGTCCCGTATTGCCTATTTTCGTATTGTATTTCAGAGGCAATGATTCTACAAAGTCGCGTATGTTTGCCATTTCCACGGCATAGAGCAGCCTTTTCTTGTCTATCATGTTTCCATCCGGAACGATGTTGTTGGCTATGGTATCTCCAAAGATAAACCCTTCCTGCATCACCACGCCACAATGCTTGCGCCACTCTTTGAAACTGATTTTCTGTAGCGATTGCCTTCCTATGGTAACCGTTCCTTCCGTGGGAGGATAGAATCCCAGCATCAGTTTAATCAGTGTTGTTTTTCCGCTTCCGCTGAGGCCTACGATGGCGGTGGTTTTTCCGGCGGGTATATCCAGTGAAAGCCCTTTGATGATTCGTTTTGATTTTTCGGAACCATAGGTGAAGATGACATTATTCAGCCGGATGGGGTCTTTGCCGGATATTTCAGTTTCCTGATCCATGCCTTCCGTTTCCTCATCGGGCTTGCCATGTATCTCGCCCAAACGCTCCAGACTCAGTTGGGCGTCCTGCGTATCTTGCATGAAAGATACAAACTGAGTAACAGGGCCTTGCATCTGTCCGATGATATACTGTATGGAGAGCATTACGCCCAACGTGATACTTCCATGCAGTACGGCGGTGGCTGAAAGGACGGTAATCAATACATTTTTCACCTCGTTGATAAGTACTGCCCCCACCTGTTGCCACTGCCCCAAGTTGAGTGAACTCATATTAATGCGGAACAGAGAAGCTTGTATATTTTCCCATTCCCAGCGTTTCTGCTGCTCGCAGCCCAGCAACTTTATATCCTGCATGCCGTAGATAAGCTGCATCAGATTGTTCTGATTGACAGACATCTGCTCGAAATTTTTTCGGTTGAGGTCTGCCCGTTTTCGCATGAACAACTTCACCCAGCCTATATATGCCAGACTGAACAGAATAAAAATCAGGAATATTTTCCAGCTGTAAATAGCCAGCACAATACCGAAGATGACTACTGTAAGGGTGGAGAACAGTATGTTGAGCACAGACTGAGTAAGGAAACTTTCTATCCGGTTATGATCCTCGATACGCCGTATCAAGTCACCGGCCAGTTTACTGTCAAAGAACCTCATGGGCAGCCGCATCAGCTTGGAGAGGAAATCCGAGATGAGCGACACGTTGACACGCGTACTGATGTGGAGCAGTATGCAACGCCGGATTACCTCGATAAGTGTGCGGCTGAATACCAACATGAGCTGGGCTGCCAGAATTAACTGGATAAAGTTCAAATTACGGTGTCCTATGCCTTGGTCTACAATGGTTTGTGTAAGAAAAGGAAAGACCAGTTGCAGCAAACTGCCTGCCAGCAGTCCGATAACGAGTTGCATCATAGCCTTTTTGTATGGGCGGACATAGTGGAACAGATACCACAATGACAGCTTTTCATATTTTATCGGTTCTGCCTCATAAAATTGCGGTGTGACATCCAGCAGCATGGCGATTCCCTTTTCTATTCCCCCTTGGGTAGTGCTGATCCAGCACTTTTTCAGTTCTTGTTCTTCATATTTCAACAGTCCGTAAGCCGGATCGGCAATGTAGAACCAAGTTTTTCCTTTTTTCTTTTCTATTTTGTAAAGCACTACAAAGTGCTCTTGATTCCAATGGATGATGCAGGGCAGTTTGGATTGTTGTTTCAGCTTATCCATAGAGGTGCGGATGCCCGTGGCACGCAATCCTATACTGGCTGCCGCTTCGCTGATGCCCAACAGGTTCACCCCGGTACGCTGTATGTAGGATTGTTCGCGGAGTTGTTGCACGGAGAATGTTTTGCCATAATATTTGGCTATCATTCTCAGGCAAGTGGGACCGCAGTCCATACCGTCCAATTGTTTATAGAAAGGAAATTTGCTCATAATCGTTTCTTCTGTTTTACTTTGCGTGTCAGCCGATTTGTTAGTTTACCACAAGTTACACACAGCGGAATCGTGCAAAGCATAAGAATCAGCTTGCTGGGATTAAGCGTGCGTTAATTCGTGTAATCTGTGGTGAGTATGGACTGTGGTTAACCTATGCAATCCATTGTTTCAATGAATCGTATAGCCCTTTGTTACTATAATAATAGGTTTTGGCAGATCTGTCGTAAAGTATCACTATATTGAGCTCATTACGCATATAATCCATATATTCAAAAAACGTAGAGCGTGCTACACCTACCTTTGTTGCAAATTCTGCGGCTGTGCCTGTTTTTCTAATATGGATAAGATAATCCATATAGAAAATCTTCTTTAGGTCAACTTTTATCATTATATTTTTTCTTTTAAGAGTTAGATTCCAAAGACTCCCGTTAAGTAATTACCTTGGTTATTGGCCATTTGCAGCGTATATTGTCCAGAAGTAAGATTTCCTATTCGGATTACCATATAGGCTGTTTGTGACTCTGAGAAGGTTTGGCGATACACTTCTTCTCCTGTGCTGCTGGTAATGGTAATGGTGATGTCGCAGTTGGGAGAGGGATTCTCAATGTAGATGGATTGGGAATCGTAAGAAGCGGTGGGGATGGGAGAGAGGCTTCTTGCTTTTACTTCCCAACGTCCATTTAAAGGCAAATTTTTTGTAGTCTCAGAGAATGCATATATGTTTTGCATTGATAGGCCACTTAATAGTATGGTAAGTAATGCCATACGTAAGCTTAAAATCTTAAATTTTTGTGTTTTCATATTATTTGATTTAGTTGTTTTAACGATGATAAAGTTAAGGTTTTAGTTTAAAATAGATGTGGACTTGATTTCCTTATATATGGACTGCTTGAGAAAAATATTATGTTGATTATTAGTTATTTATGATTTTGGAATAGTTTCTCTTATGGACAGTCTGTTCCACTGAAATTCCAAAAGCCATAAATCAAGGGTATGGCTTTCGCCTAATGAACCTAATTTTTGAATAATTCGCTCTTTAAGGCGGAACTTTCTTTTAGAAACAGATGTAGGAGAGATATTCAGTATGTCTGCTATATCCAGATTAGAAAAACGAAGTTTGATAAGACAACATACTTGTAAATCGCTTTCCGTCATTGAAGGAATCACTTGGCTTAAACGTATCGTATAGTTATCAAACAACAAATCAATGTTCTTTTTAATCTCGTCCCATTGTAAAATATTGATGGGGCTTTTTTTATCTTTCAAGTTCTTAATAACCCTTATGTCCTTTATCAGTAAGTTCGATAGATAGGTTTCTCTATCGCGTAACCGTTGATTTTCTTTTGTCAAAATTTCTAACCTATTCAGCTCATTAGACTTTTCATTCAAGGTAAAGGAATATTTATCTATATTGTTTTGAAGCGTTTCATTCTCTTGCTTCAGACTCTCGTTTTGCTGCTGTATTTCGACCAATGCTTTATGTTGTTCTTCCAGTTGTTCTTGTACTCCTTTGTTTTCTTCTATCTGCATGGTGAGTTCTTCCATCCGGTTTCTATTGCGGACGATTATCATCTCATTCTCTTGTATTTTAATGGTATTCTGGTTTATTTCTTCTTCCTTTCTCTGAAGTAGACGTTCCTTACGAAGCAGCTTTTTTTGATACACATATACCATGATTGCTATTCCCATAGCTATTCCAATTCCTGCAAGCAATATCATATTAAGCATATTCTTCTTATCCATTTCTAACTGGCTGTTTTCATTGATGATTTTCTGCTGGTCGTATTTCTTTTGTATTTCAGCTAATTCTCTACTTTTATTTAGGGTTTGTATCGAGTCCTGATAATTCAATAGCTGGTCGCAATAAACTGAAATCTTTTCATATTCATGATTATCCCGGCTTACATAATATAAACCTTGATAAGCTGCACGAACTGTATAGATACTTGAAGAATACAATGCTTTGTTAAAATAGTAATAAGCAGAATCAGGAATAGCAAGGTAGTAATAAATTTCACCTAATCCCAAGAAGTTCTGCCCTAAGGATTCAATCTCGTCTGTTTCATTTATCTGTAGTGCTTTCTGTGCATATTTCAATGCAGATTGATAATCCTTTATATTCGTATATATTCCTGCCAATTCATTCATGGCGCCTGAACACAAATAGTTATCTTTAATTTTCTCAGCTAACAGAATCGCTTTCTGATAATATTCTATCGAAGTATTCATTTGGTTTAATGCAGAAATAGCTCTTGCAAGAAAAATATAGGAAGAGCATATATATTTATCATTATTTGCTAACTCTGCATAATGAAGTGCTTTTTCAAAGTTTTTAAAAGCGTCCTCATATAATTCTCGAAAAACATAGAACTCGCCTAGTTCTACATATATAAGGTGTGCCAATTGGTAATCTTCTAGCTTCTCTACTTCCTCTATTGCTGCCAGATAGAGTTTTTGTGCCTCTTCTGTTTTGCCGGCTTTTTTGCACAATATACCTTTATAATACAGCACCATCGCTCTACGTTGCGCATCCTCTTGCTGCATAAAATAATTGTATGCTATATTAATTAAAGTGGAGTCTTCCACTTCTTCTATATAATTTTTGTATTTGGCTTGGGTTAGTAATAAAGCCCATGTGGCCTTTTGCAATTTATCCGAGGATGCAGGCATTTGCATTTCTTGCAATATGTGTAATGCACTATCCGGGTATTCATACATAATGTGTTCCGCCTTCACCAGTGGAGGCAACAAAGTTTGTAAAGTATCCTTTTTTTGTTTGCACCCTGTAAGAAGTATGCTTAGTATTACCATCCAATTTATAACCCTCTTTTTTCTCATAGTTATTATGTCTTTTATATATAATGGTAGTAAATGTAGGTATTATATATGAGATGTGAAAGGAAAGATGTTGAATTCTTATAAATATGTTACAGGTGTAGTCTGTCTTCTCTTTT
>ULTZ01041551.1_pt1 | contig 14276 bp, 11 predicted proteins | sample 1957981 | NCBI WGS metagenome assembly ULTZ01 (sample SAMEA4835745, study PRJEB28245) | human gut metagenome | biome: gut microbiome; material: fecal sample | place: Denmark | collected 2008
GTCTCATACATCTGCGGCTCAATCCAGTCGTCGCCGTCCACAAAGGTCAGGTAATCGCCTTTTGCCTCCAAAAGTCCGGTGTTGCGCGCGCTGTAGGCTCCGCCGTTTTTTTGATGGACAACCCGCACCCGCCCATCCTTTTTTGCATATTCATCGCAGATGCGTTCACTTCCATCCGTTGAACCGTCATCTATCAAAAGGACTTCGAGATTTTGATAGGTCGAAGAAAGAATCGAATCCACCGCTTTGGGCAGATATTCCCGGATATTGTAAACCGTCACAATGACCGAAATCAGCCCGGTCTGCTCGCCTTTCTTTTGCTTTTCCGGCCGATACTGTTCCAATTTGCGCATGGGTTCTTGTTCCTCCCTCCTTCTCCTTGCTTCAAAAATGTCTCTGCTCCGACGGTTGCTGTCCCTTTTGATCGCAGCAGCGCTGTTTCTCAGTTCCCTGCCTTACGGTTTCCTATATTCCTGCTCCAGCCAGTCCTCAAACCGCAGAATGTGCCAGATCTGCTTACGCCAGATTCCACGCTGTGTAAAATCCTTCCACAGCCGCGTCACCATTTCCGGGTCAAAATAACCTTCCTGACGGATTTTATCCTCCTTTAACAGACTCTCTGCCCAGGCGTAGAGCTCCGGCTCCTTTAACCATTTCTGGATCGGGATCGAAAATCCCTTTTTCGGACGTTCCATCAGCTCCCTGGGCACATGGCGGTACAGAACGTCCCGCAATACAAGCTTGCCTCTGCCGTTTTCCCATTTCATCCACACCGGCAGACTCCATGCAAACTCCACAACGTCCTTGTCCAGCATCGGCACACGGCTTTCCAGTGAGACTGCCATTGCCGTCCGATCCACCTTTACCAGAATATCATCCGGATGATACATCAGCAGATCCATCAGCATCAGATTGTGCTGCACATCCGCCAGATATCCGCTTTCGTAGGTTTCAAAAATGCTCCTCGCGCTTCCTCTTTCTTTTGCAATCTTTCCAAGAAACGGCTCGGAAAGATCAGAGCGCGCATACAGCTCTTCTGCATTATGCGCCGATAATAACATGCCCCGGATCTGGTTCGTTTCCTTTTTGGAAAATGGTCCGTCCGTCAAAAAATATCCTGCCGCACTGCGCACAGGCTGCGGGATTTTCCGGATTTTATTCCATGCGTTCGTGATCGACTGATAGGTTCCATATCCACAAAACAGCTCGTCCCCGCCATCGCCGCTCAAGGAAACCGTCACATGCTCCCGCGTCAGCTTGCTGACCAGATAGGTCGGGATCTGAGAGGAATCTGCAAAGGGTTCCCCAAACATGTGGCTCAATTTGGGCAGAACTGCTTTTGCATCCTGCTCCGTAATCGTCAGCTGCGTATGCTCTGTCCCCAGATGCGCAGCGATGGCAGCAGCAGCCTCCGCTTCATTGTAGGCGGCATCCTCCATCCCAATTGTGAAGGTTTTAACCTTCCGGTCAGAAATCGACTGCATCAGGGAAACGACAGTAGAGCTGTCGATTCCTGCTGACAAAAATGCTCCCAGCGGCACGTCTGCCATCATCTGACCGCGGATGCTCTCCGTCAAAAGCCGTTCCAGCTCTTCCGATGCTTCCTGCCTGCTTCCGGTAAAGGGCTGCTCCTGTCCTTTTTTTGCAGTTTCTGCCATTGACCAGTAGGTTTCGATCTCCCAGTCCCGATAGGGCTTTTCCAGACGCAGGATTTTTCCCGGCTCTAGCTTATAAATACCCTCATAAATCGAATACGGTGCCGGAATATATCCGTGGATCAAATACAAATCCAGCACGTCTTTGTTAATTTTTCCACAAAAATCAGGCAGCGCTGCGATGGCCGTCAGCTCGGAGGCAAACACAAAGCTCCCGTTCACCAGCCCATAATACAGCGGTTTTTCCCCAACTCTGTCCCGTAAAAGCCAGAGCTGTTCTTCTTTCCTGTCATAAAGTGCAATGGCAAACATACCCTTGCACAGACAGATCCCCTCTTTTACGCCATAGGCTTCCAGAGCTTCGAGTAAAATCTCCGTATCCGAGCTTCCATGCAGCGCTCCCAAAAGTCCTTCCCTGCGCAGCTTTTTTTCTACCTCCCGGCAGTTATAGATTTCGCCATTGTAGGAAATCACAAACCGTCCGCTATGGGAAACCATGGGCTGTGCACCGCCCGGCGACAGATCCAGAATTGAAAGTCTCCGATGTCCCAACGTCACGTCCTGACTGTCGTTACACCAGCTGCCCTCTGCATCAGGTCCGCGGCTTATCAGCTGCTCTTTCATCCGTTCCATATCCTCCCGCCAGGTTTTCTGACGGTTGCAAAATCCTGCAATTCCGCACATCGGGACAGCCTCCTTTCGTTCAGTCTGCGACCTCCGGTGCCCAGTTTTCTTCTTCGATATCCTTCCGGCAGCTTGCCTCTGCCTCGCTCTGCTTCTGCTGATACAGCTCCCAGGCGCTGTCCCAGCTTTCGTAGCCCTGCACGCTGCGTCTGTCCGGCAGCTCGTAATGACTGTCCAGATACTGTCGCAGAAACTCCGTGCACTTTCCTTCGCCGAGGGCGTTTACATGTCCGCCGTAATCATAAAAATCCGTCGAAAAATCCAGCCCAATCTCGTCAATATGCTGATTGAAATCCAGTACCGGATAGCCGGCGGCTTCAATCCGTTCTGTCAGGTCGTTGAACTTCATCCGCGCCTCTTTTTCCATCCCATACGGCGACAGGATAAACAGCGCGTCCTTGCCGGTCGAATCGATATAGGAAAGCAGATCATCCAAAACCGCTAACTGCTCTTTGGCAGGTTCCATTTTTTCTGTCACATCAGAATAATCCGTCCAGTCCACCGGGCCCACTCCCGTTTTGATTTCCAGACCCTTTAACAGATTTTTCTTTTCATAGCGCCAGCACGCCAGCTGATCCGGCAAAAAAAACGTTTTCCAGTTGGAATGATATTTGAAAATATCAAAATAGTAGGTGTAGCGTTCGCTCCTGTCGCTGACGAGCGCATTGATTGCATCCACACGGTTTTTCGAATATTTCAGGTTATCTGTCACCCCGCGCGTGAATATCATCGTATCCTCCCATTCCTCGTCCGGCATGGAAAACATCCGCATCTCAATGATAAACAGCGACGGATCCTGGGTTTTTTGCGCCTCTTTGAGCAAATATTTGATCGCTTTGGGGCGCTGGTTATTTGTCGAGAGCGGATATGCTGCAATGCCGCTTTTCCCGTAGAGCGCAGGCGCGCTGTAATAAGGATACACCGGGCTCGATCCCACCAGGATCGCATCAATCGTATTTTCTTTTTCTGCATAAAATCCGGTAAAACGGTCCTTTACATCCCCGTTTGTCCGGATGATGTAAGTCACCGTCACCAGAAGCCAAAGGAAAACGGCCAGAAAAACAACCGCTTTCAGTGCCTGTTTTTTTGTCATTGTAATCTCCACTTTGCATACGAGCCTGCGCTGCGTATGCAGTCCCGCCGGACACGTCTGACGGTCCGATCAGTCGTATCACACCTTGAAATTCTGATAAATAAATTCGGACGCGCTGTAACCCGGTCCGTATTTTCCCAGCAAAATCACATAAAACAGCAGCGCATACAGTGCGATCCAGCGCAGCCAGATCGGCTTTTTCTCCAGGGTAACGCGCATATCCTCTTTCTGGTTATGGATCGTAACCCATGCAGAGAACAGAATCGAAAGCGCCAGAATCATCAGCTCTGTCCAATCCAGTCCCAGCCCGGACAACACGCCGTTTCTAAACAGCTGCAGTCCCAGGCCCGATACGCCCCGTCCGAGCACCCGAAGGGCATCCGGAACCGTCGCGCTTCTGAAAAAGACAAGTCCGATCATGACAAGGAAAAAGGTGCGCACGCGCTGAAACAGGATAAATCCTTTCTTTTCCTTTTCGATATGAAAAAAGGCTCTCCACTTTACAAACAGCGGCTCCATCAGCTTGCCGGAAACGATATAAACCCAGTGCAGCAGACCGCAGCCGATGATAAACGTCCACGCGCCGCCGTGCCAGTATCCGATGGTAAACCACAAAATCAGCATGGCGAGAAACGTCGTCGCCTGCTTCGCGCCTTTTTTGCCGAGTTTTCCTTTCAGCTTCTTGGGAAGATTCATGAAAAACTTCGTCCGAAGCAGCGGATAAAACAGATAGTTTTTCAGCCAGTCGCCCAGGCTGATATGCCATCTTCTCCAGTATTCCTCGATGCTTCTCGATAAAAACGGCGCAGAAAAGTTTTCCGGCAGCCGGATACCGAAACACTCGGAAATACCCAGCACAATATCCATACAACCATCGAAATCGGTGTAAAGCTGCATCGTAAAGGTTGCCGCACCCACCCAGATCGAAACGCCGCTGTACTTTTCATAGTTGTTAAAAATTTCATTTGCCAGGATCGCCGTCCGCTCGGAAATGACCAGTTTTTTGAAAAATCCCAGGAGCATCCGCTGCATGCCGAACGTCACATTCCGGTAATCCAGCTTGTGTCCGGTATACATCTGTTTTTCCATGTCGCTGTATTTCATGATCGGGCCGGAAATCATCGTCGGGAAGTAGCAGCCGAACAGCAGCAGCTTTCCATAGTTGCGCTGTACCGGTCCGATTTCATAATAGACATCGAACAGATATCCCAGAAGAGTCAGCGTGTAGAACGAAATTCCCATGGGCGCCAGCAGCCCCAGATGGAAGAATTTCAGCGTGCACAACAAACCGACACAAAAAAGGACAGCACAAATAAGAGCAGCCAGTTTTTTCTTCTGCTCTTTTGTCCTGTCTATCAAAATAGCTGCGCCCCAGACAGCTCCTACAGCTGCCATCGGGTACAGAATCAAATACCACGCATGGCTGTCACGCACCTCTGCCGATGTCAAAAAGTATCCTATGCTCAGAAGCAGCAAAAGCGACCACTGCACTTTTTTCGGAACCAGATAATACAACAGCAGTGCAAGTGCAAACAGACACAGGAAGTAAAAGGAAGTAATACTCATCCTTCACCAGCTCCCGGTTTCAGACCTTCTGCAGAATGATATCTGCCATTTCGCCTACATTTTTCATCGTTACGATCTGTCCCATGGAAAACTTGATGCCAAACTCGCTCTCTACAGCCGCCATCAGGTTGATATGCTCCAGGGAGTCCCAGCCGTCGATATCCTCTGCAGTCGTGCCTTCGTCAACCGTAATGTCTTCCTCGTCAAATACATCCCGGAATACTTCGTTTAAACGTTCAAAAACTTCTTCTCTGCTCATTTATAAACCCTATCTGTCTGATCAGATTCCTTTCTGTGTCGCTTGTTTTTCTTCCGTGCTCTCGTCTGCTCTCGAGCCCGCGCTGACGCGCTTTCCCGCCTGCTTCGCAGGCTGCTCGTTCGCTAATCGCACGAGAAAATCAAATGCCGCCTTCGGCGTCGCTTGTTTTTCTTCCGTGCTCTCGTCCGCTCCCGAGCCCGCGCTGGCGCGCTTTCCCGCCTGCTTCGCAGGCTGCTCGTTCGCTAATGGCACGTGAAAAACAAATGCCGCCTTCGGCGTCGCTTGTTTTTCTTCCGTGCTCATTACATTATAGCATGTCCCCATGTATTATACCAGTTTCTTTTTTCCGGCGGCTTTCTGGAAGTAGTCTGCCCACTCCTGGTTGACCTTTTCCGGAAGGTATTCTGCCTGAAGCTTCGCTGCATTTTTTCCCATTTGCTGCATCAGATCAGGATTTTCTAAAAGTCTTGTCAGTCTGTCTGCCAGCGCATCCGAATCGTCCACGGGCACTAAAAATCCGTTTTCTCCATCACGGATCAGATCCTTTGGACCGCCGCAGGGGCAGTCCGTCGAAATACAGGCTGTGCCCAGCGACATCGCTTCGATCAGGGTGTTGGGCATTCCCTCCGTAAAGGAGGTCAGCACAAACGCATAAGCCTTTTCCAGTTTTTCCGGGACGTCCGTGATTCTGCCCGGCAGCAAAATCCGCTCTGACATGTCAAAGCTTCTGACTTCTTCTGTCAGCTCTCTGCGCAGCGGTCCGTCTCCGTACAGAATCAGGCGCGCGTCCGGGAATCGCTCTGCAATTTTACAAAATGCCCGGATTGCCATTCTCTGGTTTTTATTTTCGTCCATCCGTCCGACTGCAACAATATCCTGCGGGCGGTCGTCCTCATACCGTGGCCGCACAAATGCCGGATTCAGGGAATTTTTCAGAATCACGCATTTTTTCTGCAGCGACGGTTGAAAAAAACGCACTGCATCCGCCGTCTGCATCACGATTCCGTCTGCCGCGTAAAACAGTGTTTTTGCAAGCAGGCGCATCCCCTTCGTCGGATACTCCTCCGTAGGCTCCGCCACGACGGAAACCACAACCTTCGTCGGCAAAAAAGCATTCGCCAAAAGTGCCATAAAATTATTTTTGCCAATCGTAGACAGCACGACATCCGCATGGATTTCTCTGAAGATCCTACGCAGCTTCCGGTAGCGTCGAAACAGGTTCGCGATCCGACCGCCCTCTTCCTCCGGCGTCAGGTCGGAGATCACGCGGCGTATCCCTGCAGGCAGCTCGTATTCATTTTCTTTTTTGTACTGCGTTACCATCGTCACATTGCAGCCCTGCTCCAGAAAGTAGGTCGCAAGGTTGACAAAAACGCGCTCGGCACCTCCTTTTTTCAGGGAGCCGATATAAAATGCAACACTGCCCATAATTTCCTCCTAAAAGCTTTCTTCCGCAGTCCATTGTCCATCCGGCGCATGTCTGCGAGTCATCGAGCGGTCTGCATCCCTTTGCAGTCGGCAGACTCGCTTTCGCTCGGTTCAAAACGCAGCGGTCGCATAAGGCTGCAAAAGACGCAGCCTAAGCGCCGGCGTTTTGAGACGGTCTGCCGATCTTTGCAAAGGGATGCAGACCGCTCGCTGCTTCGCAGCATTGCGCCTGGATGGACAGGACTCTGCGGAAGAAAGGTGTGTTCTCGTGCGTGATGCCCCGCTCCCCGAATGCGCCGTAAGGCGCGTTTGGGGAGCAGGGATAAAGCTTCCTTTTGGCAAATGCGTAGTTTCTTTCAAACCGTTTGGTTTGTGAAAGCCTCGCGATCGCCCGTTGGGCGGATGCTCGGCGTTTCGGATGTTTTCCTCTATGCCGGTTTGCTCTGTCCCGCCGGTATAGCATAGACCTACTTTTCGGCAGTCAATATCTCAGCCCGGCAGGTACAGTGACGCCCGTTGGGCGGAGTGCAAAGCCATATGCCGTGCAGGACCATTTAAAAACGACGGTGTTTATGCTGCGTCTTTTGCAGCATTATGCACCGCTTCGTTTTTACTGAGCGAGAGCGCGTCCTGCAGGCATTGGCTTCGCATGACGTCCTGCGGACGGCGCTGTTGCTGCCGGGCGGCAAACTCACGCCTGCAAATAGCGTTCTGCCCATTGCTGGAAGATGAAGAACGCCCAGATGATCCGGGAGTAATTGCTTCCGGTGTAGGCTCCGCCGTCCCCGGCGCCGAGCCAGTCTGTAATTAGCTTCGCGGTTGCATCTGCGTTAAACAGCCCCTGTTGTTTCAGGAAAGCCGGTGACGCGTAGTCGGTCAGCTTATTCTTGAGGGGTCCTCTCAGCCATTTGTCCAGCGGGACAGAAAACCCTGTCTTTTTACGATCCAGTAATTCCCGCGGAATATAGTCGTAAGCAATCTCTTTTAAAATATATTTCTGGCAGCCGTTGTGATCCTTAAAGGAATGGGGCAGCCGGAAGGAGTATTCCATCACCCTCTGATCCAGGATCGGGCATCGGGCTTCCAGCGAATATTTCATGGAAGCGCGATCCACCTTGCAGAGAATATCCCCCGGCAGGTAGGTGTCCATGTCCAGGAGCATCCGGCGGATCTGCCAGTTTTTCACATTATAATCCAGCTCACGGTCAAAGCGCACCTGATCCGTTCCAGTCAGGTTTTTCATACAGGCTAAATATTTATCCGAACATAACTGCGTTTTATAGCGTTTGTCCCGGTTTTGTGCAATTGTCCTTACGGAAAATGGTAAACGTCCCAGCAGGTTTGCCTGTTTGAGTCCGGGCAGCTGGGAAATACCGTAAACCAAAGCGCCCGCTGCGTCGAGCTTCTGCGCCTGTCCGAGTTTCTGGTACATCTGGTAGCCGCAGAAAAATTCATCGCCGCCATCGCCGGAGAGTGCGACTGTCACCTGTTTTCTGGCGAGCGCCGATACGAGCATCGTCGGGATTTCCGAAGAATCTGCCATGGGTTCATCAAAATACTGCGGAATGCTCTCCACCAGCTCCAGCATCTGTTTTTCACTGATGATTTCTTCTGTATGCTGCGTGCCAAGATGCTTTGCTACCGCCGATGCATAACCGGATTCGTCGTACTGCTTTTCTTCAAAGCCAATGGAAAAGGTTTTGACAGGAGCCTCGCTTGCCTCCTGTGCCATGGCTGTCATCAGGGAGGAATCGTAGCCGCCGCTTAAAAAAGTACCCAGCGGGACGTCCGCCTCCATCCGGCTCTTCACGGATTTCTGTAAAATTGCCTTTAGCTCTGCCTTTGCCTGAGAAAAATCTGTGACCGGATCCGCGATTCCTTTTTGGTAGCTTTCTTTGATACTCCAATAGGAAAAGCACTCTCTTCGCTTCTGCCCATTGTCAGGCTGCAGGCGAAAACGGAGAATGGTTCCCGGGCACAGCTTTTTTACCTGTTCAAATATCGTATCCGGCTCCGGGATATACTGCTGGTACAAAAAGACCGGTAAAATATCCGGATTCAGCTTCCGATCAAAGCCCGGGCACGCCAGGATCGGCTTTAACTCTGAGGCAAAGACCAGATTTTCCCCGTCCTCCCAGTAATAGAGAGGCTTCTTGCCGATGCGGTCCCGCACAAGATATACCTCCTGCGCATCCCGGTCATACAGGGCGATCGCAAACATTCCGTTAAAGCGGGAAACGCAGTCGATGCCCCATTTTTCATAGGCAGCCAGAATGACCTCCGTATCACACTGGGAGCGGAACGGATACCCGGAAAGCTCTTTTTTCAGCTCCTGGAAATTGTAGATTTCTCCGTTAAAAACGACGCTGACCCGTTTATCCGCCGCGTGCATCGGCTGATGTCCCAGTGGGGAAAGATCCATGATGGAAAGCCGACGCTGTGCAAAGCCAATCGCATATCCGCCTGCCGCATCATAAATTTCCGCTCCGGAGTCGTTTGGCCCGCGGTGGTACATCGTATCGTTCATCGCGGTCAGATCCTCCAGCGTAATCCGCCTTTTGCTGATAAATCCACTGATTCCGCACATAATGCTTTACCTGTTCCTTTCGGGAATCAGAGATGCCTCCAGAAATTCATCCTTAAATTCGCAGAAATCCTTGCACTCGTTGTTGATGCTGTCGATCATTTCGTTATATTTTTCCTGGATCAGCACCGCATAGTTGTCCCGGTTATCGTAGCCCTTCTTGCTCCATGCAAAGGGATGCGTCAGAATCTGCACCTTATCATAGCCGGTGATATTGGCTTCAACAGGATAGCCGTAGCGCCAGATATGGTTGGCGTCGGACATATATTTTACCTTCAGGGGCGTCTGGTCGGTCACTTTTTCTGCAAAGGTGAAAAACTCGTCCTGGTATGCATTCAGGATTCCCGGCAGCTTGATGTTTTCGCGCAGCACATCCGGTGACGGACGGTGTACAGAAAACTGTGTAATCGGAAAACCGAACATTTCAGAAAGGATATCCATTTCCTTTTTGATCTGATGGCGAACCTCCTGCATGTCGGTCAGACCGTTTAACGCATAGTGCAGTCCGATCACATGGCCGCGTTCATGCATGTCCTTGATCAGATCCTGATTGCGTCTGGATAAAATATTATAGGAATTATTCGTCCACTGGAAAAAGAAGGTCGACGTAAAATCCATGCTGCTCTCCACCTTTGCCAGTGCATAGGCACGATCCACGCTGTACTCCACATCATGACGCATGATGACAAATTTATCTGCCGTAAGTGCTTCTTCGTACCCTGCCTGATTACCGGTAGACTGAATGATTCTGATAATTTCTTTATAATCTTCGTAGGAAAACATTGTCCTTACCTCCATTGTCTGCAGTCTTATCTGTTCTTTTTGCAGCATTCCTGCAGATACGTCTGCCACTGCTCAAATACCGCATCCTCGTTGGCTCTTTCACTGATCTTGCGCGCCTCTCTGCCGAGCCGCTCTGCAAGCTCTCTGTCCTCAATGAGGCGCAGGATGCCGTCTGTCATCGCCTTTTCATCCATGATCGGTACAAGCAGACCATTTACCCCATCTTCGATCAGGGTTTTTGGACCGCCGCAGGGACAGTCTGTAGAAACCACCGAAAGTCCCAGTGCCATCGCTTCCATCAGCGCATTGGGCAGTCCTTCCCAGTCAGAGGAAAAAGCGTACAGCGCAGCGTCTGCCAGATCCTTTTCCAGCGTATTGCTGCCGCCCATCAGCTTTACAAAATCCTCCGCATGATTTTCATGAATAATGGATTCCAGAATCTCCTTTGTACCGTCCTTGGAATCCGGTCCGTAAATTTTGAGTGTATAATCCGGATGCTTTTCATGAACCTTCAAAAAAGCCCGGATCAGCATCGGCTGATTCTTAAAGTCTACCAGACGGCCAGACTGAACAACATCCTTTGTCCGTACAGCCGGTTCCGGAACACCAACGTATTTCGGATTCAGCGGATTTAAAATAATTCTGGAATTTTCCTGTAAATACGGTGCAAAAAAGGCTTTTGCGCCCTCTGTCTGGAACACGCAGCCCGCCGCATGAGGAAACAGAAGCGGGATCCGAAGCTTGTCCGCTTTTTTATCATAGTGTCCCACCGGATCGGTACGCACGGAAATCACGACCGGGATACCCGTCCCGATTCCCGCCGCCAGCGCACGGTACAATACGCCCCGGGTAAAGGCAACGACGACGTCCGGCTTTTCTTTTTTCATAAAACGGCGCAGATACCAGATACGGCGCAGCATCTTGCTGATCCTGCTGCGGTTCTCGTCTTCTTTCGTCAGTCCGACATGAACTCTGCGGACTTTCTGATCCAGTGCAAATTCGTCCGTTCCGTACCATTCTGTCGCAATGACAACCTCATAGCCCTCCTTTGCAAAACGGTTCGCCAGATTACTCACCACGCGCTCCGCCCCGCCCTGCTGCAGGCTGTTTAAATGAAATGCAATTTTCTGCATCGGAATGTTTCTCCTGTTTTTCTCATGAAACAGAATCCTGCTCTGCAGGATTCTCATTTTGTCAGTGCCCCCGTAGTGTATCACATTTTGGAAAGCCCTGCAATCTGCAGGATTTTGTCCCGGTATGCCCTGTCGTCAAACTGATCTGCGCGCTCCTTTGCACATCTGGAAAGCTCCTGCAGCTTCGCTTCCTCTGTCAGCAGCTCTTCCAGAAGAGCCGCCAGTTGTTTTTCTTCCTCTGTAATTTCGTTTGGATCCAGATTTTTCTGATCGTCCATCACCGGAATCAGAATCCCGTAACGTTCCCGGAGCACTTCCTGTTTTCCAACGACGTCCTCAAACCGGTTGGACAGAATCTCTGCGGGACCGCTCATACAGTTGGAAAAAACGGCAGGGAGCCTGCAGCTCATCGCCTCAACCAACGCGTTTGGAAAGCCCTCCATGCTGGAGGTTCCAACATAAAGACTGCCCGCTGACAGCCATGGAAATGGATTCTTCTGAAGTCCCGCAAAGCAGACCCGGTCAGCAATTCCCAGCTTTTCTGCCAGTTCTTTATATTCTGAAAAAGAACCGTCCCCGATGATACACAGCATCGCCTCCGGCACTTTTTCCCGGATCAAATACAGGCATTTGATCAGATGCCAGAATTCCTTGCAGTCATCCTCACGCCCCATGCTGACGATCACCTTTTTCCCGGTAAAATCGGGCATGTCCACAGGTTTTTTTGCTGCATTTTCTGCGATCTGACTGCCATCGTAAGGATTGTACAACACCTCTGTATTTTCGATTCCCAGTTTTTCCTTTAACTCATGAGCAATCACCTCCGAACAGCAGATCACCTGATCGGAGCGCTTTGCAAACAGCTTTAACTTCGATGGGTTGTCCATATCCATATAGCTGCGGATTCCCGTCCAGATCTGCCCCCGCACCGGTGTCAGGACGTTAATCAGGTTCGCTGTCGGGCCAAAGCTGTAGGTCAGATCAGGACGCAGCTTTTTCTTTAGCTTCCGAAGCCTTACCGTTCTTTTTACGACATTGACCATTTTTTTCAGCTTCCCGTCCTGCGCCGGAACATCCAGGTTTACAACGGAAAGTCCGTTTATATCATATGCGATATCCGCATCCGAAAACATGGCGATCGTCACTTCAAAATCATTCCTCAGAATCCGCGCTGTCCGCACGCAGACCCGCTCGAAGCCACCCTGATGCAGCATGGGTACAACCAGAAGGAGCCTTGGTTTTACCTGTTCCATAAGCCGTCTCCTTTCCCGGTACGATAAAAAGCTTCCAGCTCTTTCGCCTGTTCCTTTGCATCAAATCCGGCTTTGCGGATTTCCGGCATGCGGCTGAACCGCTCTTTCTGCCGTTCCAAAAGCGCAAGGGCTGCCTGTGCCCAGCTCTCTGCAGAATCCTTTAAGCTTTTGGACTCCACCAGCTCTGTCAGGGCAACCTCCTGTGTAATCGTATCCGACATCAGGCACGGGAGTCCTGCAGCCTGTGCTTCCAGCACCGTTCCGGGCAGTCCCTCATACAGAGACGGGAAAATAAACAGATCCATCGCCTGATAATAATCCTGCGGATTCCCCTGATTTCCGAGGAACTGAACGCTTTCTGTAATTCCAAGCTCTGCCGCCTTCTGCTTTGCAGGCTCCATGCATCCGCCCTCGCCGAGCAAAATCAGCTGCGCATCCGGACGGCTCTTTTTGATCTGTGCAAAAACCTCCAGCAAAAACAGGTGGTTTTTCATCTCATTAAAACGCCCCACATGCCCGACTGTCAGACAATTGCCCAACTCCAGTTTTTGCCGCATCTGTGCACGCATCTGGTCGTTATAGGAAAACTTATCCACTTCAATCGCATTCGGCACCACATGGACAGCTCCCTGCGCCCACGCCTTTTCCCCGAAAACTGCTTTTCCGGCAAGCTTGGAGCACGCCAGGCAGACGTCCGTTTTTTTCCAGAGATTTTTACGCATCCACTTCGTCATCATCCCTTTGACACCGCCTTCTGTACCCGCGCTTCTGGCATGGGCTGCTGTCAGGGCGATTTTCGCACGCTTCGCTTCCGGCAGATAAATCGACGCAGTACTCGTCATATGCCCGTGCACACAGGCATACTCGGAATGCTCTTTCAAAAAGCTGCGCCACGCTGCCCGATACGGGATCCAGTTATAGACCTGAAACCGCGGCAGTCGGTAAATGTGTCCGCCAAGTGCTTCAATCTCTTCGTCAAAATATCCTTTTTTTGAGGTGTGCACTGCAAAATCAAACTGCACCCTCTCACGGTCGATATTCCGGTATAAATCCATAACCCGGCTTTCTGCCCCGCCGAGTCCCGTTGTTCCCAGCACCTGTAATACCCGAATCGGTTCTTTCATACGCTTCTGGTTCCTTTTTCTTTTTCTAATTTGCACGCCGATGCCTTTCCATCCGCTTATGCGTGCTGGTTCTTTAATCGGCCAAGCCGCGCGGCAAGCCCTTTTCCGAACGCCAGCACATATTCCCGGATACGCGCTGTCATGCACTGTGGCCTTGCTTCCAGCTTAAAAAAATCGGAATACGGCACAATGTTTTCCCTGTTTGCGTCAATCATCTCTTCGTAGGCTTTCAGCTCCGCTACCGTGGAATGGTTGGCATGAATGACGATCGTCGTCATTCCCTCCCGATCAGAAAATGCGTATTTCCGCAAAAAGGCAATCGGCAAAAAAGTTATTCCACTGCGCACATACGGCAAATCTCCAAACCCGTCCGTCACATGGGTAAACCCGAGCGCTTTGAGCGCACGCAGTGTCGTTTTGTCAAAGGTATGGCCCGGCGCCATGAACAGCTTCGTCTCGATGTCGCGATCCAAGAGCTTTTTCTGTCCGCTTTCCAGAAGCTGGTACTGCTCCTCATAGCTTTTCCCCGCAAACTCCGACTGGGCATTCAACGGGAAGCTCCCGCCTCTTTTTGTTGTATACACATGATGGCAGCCGTGCATGGAAAGGGTCCAGCCTTTTTCCTGCAGCTCCTGCATTTTTTTCCAGAACGCTTCCCGCGCCGGATCCACCGACAGCTTCGGATCAAGATTGTCCGGTACAATGCCTAACAGC
>ULTZ01056647.1_pt1 | contig 14206 bp, 19 predicted proteins | sample 1957981 | NCBI WGS metagenome assembly ULTZ01 (sample SAMEA4835745, study PRJEB28245) | human gut metagenome | biome: gut microbiome; material: fecal sample | place: Denmark | collected 2008
TAGTCGGCATTACCCGGAGCCGCAGGTTCTTCATCGCGCTGTCGTGGGAGGTCTTGCGCGTTTCGTGGCTGTGGTAGACTTCGTACTCGTCGTAGAGCTGCTGGACGGTCATGCGCGAAACGGTCTGCTTCTTGTCCTTGTATTCAGCTATCAGGGACTGCTCCAGCGCGTTCGCTTCTGCAAGACCGTAGGCGGCGCGCTCGATCTGGTGAGCCTTGCCCGCTGCGTCGGTGTAGTTCACTCGCACGCGGTACTGCTGCAAACCGTTTTTCTTGACGCCGGTTTTGTTTACTGGCATGATTTTCTCCTTTCTATGGCGTTCCCCTGTCCTTGTGGGCAGGGGATTTTTTGCTATTGAAATTACAAGTTCATGCTTGATAATTTCAGCATTAAAAATTTAATCATCTTTCTCAACTTCTCTCTGAAATATATTTTTAATAAAGTCTTTAAATAGTGAACTATCAATCAGATTAGCAATTGAATCATCGCTGCATTCTTCAAAGTTTATATGATAGTAAGCAAGAAGATATTTTAATCCTACAATTGCATCGTCAATACACGTACAAGTGCAATAAAGTCGCGGAGTTGAAAGAATAGCATTATTAATTTGCATAGTTTTGTCAATTGCTTTATTTATTGCTAACGTATCTATTACATTCTTGCTAGTTGTCGGAAAATCGGATAGTATTTGATTTAAACCAGCAAAATCATAACATATTTGTTCACCATTATTTCTGGCTTTTTCCATTGGAACATCAAAACCCATTAGCCATGCCACATTGATATTTAAAGCATCCGCAAGCGAGTTCGCCCTTGATTTTTTTGGCTGAAATGCCCCAGAAACATATTGGCTCATAGCCGATTTAGGAATACCAGTTTTTTCACATAGCTCATTTTGGGCTATGTTTCTTACTTTCATAGCTTCTTTTAATCGTTCCTTAAATTCTGCCATATTATTAACCCCCTCACTATTTAATATTATTATACATTGTAAACCCTAAAAAATCAAGATAATTTTAAAAAAAGTTTAGTTTTTCTGAAAAAAACGCTTGACATGGTGAAAAAAAGATGTTATAATGAGTTTAGAAAACCTGAACAAAGGAGGGGTAAAATGATATTTGACTATAGGAAATTAAGGGGGAAGATTATAGAAAAATGCGGAACTCAATATAAATTTGCACAGCTTATGGGTTTATCAAAAGCCACGATAACAGCGAAAATGCAATCAAAAAGCAGCTTTACTCAGGATGAAATTTCTAAGGCGATGGAGATTTTATCTTTGAGCAAAGATGAAGTTTCGGCATATTTTTTTACACTAAAGGTTTAGAAAATATAAACCAATGTTAAGGAGGACATCACATGACAGAATTTCAGCTCACAAACTATGACGGCGAATTCTACGCCGACAGCAGAGAGGTTGCGGAGAAGATTGAAAGACCGCACAACGAACTCCTCAAATCAATCCGTACTTATATCGGATATTTAGGAGAGGGGAAAATTCCCCAGTCCGATTTCTTCGTGGAAGCAACCTATCGTAACGAACAGAACAAGGAGCTCCCCTGCTACCTCATCACCAAGAAGGGCTGCGACATGATAGCGAACAAGCTCACCGGAAAGAAAGGCGTGCTGTTTACTGCGGCGTATGTTTCAGCGTTCGAGAAGATGAAGGAACAGCTTGAGGCTCAGACCACTGTTCAGCACTACCCCGCAAAATCCACATCTGCCGGAGAGGTATCAAGCCTTATCAAAAACGTCCGTATAGTTATGGAGCGGCAGAACAGCCACCCGCGAAAGGTTGCGAAGCAGACCGAGCTCCTGCTCACACACTTCGGAATTCCCGTGATAGAGGATTTCGTGGAAACCACTCCGTGGGAGCAGATGGAACTTGCAGAGATTTAAGGAGGAAACCACATGACAGATTTACAGATTTTCAAGAACGACCAGTTCGGAGAGATACGGACGGTCGAGGAGAACGGCACGGCGCTGTTCTGCGGCTCGGACATCGCAAAGGCGCTCGGGTATGTAAGCCCCGCAAATGCAATCACGGCACATTGCAAAGGGGTCACCGTTTTAATGACCCCTTCGGCTGGAGGAATGCAGAACACAAAGTTTATTCCTGAGGGAGATGTCTACCGCCTGATAACGCACAGCAAGCTCCCGGCGGCGGAGCAGTTCGAGCACTGGGTATTTGACGAGGTACTCCCGACGATACGCAGAAACGGCGCGTACATGACGGACGACACACTGGAACAGGCTCTGACTTCTCCGGACTTCCTGATACAGCTTGCGACAAAGCTCAAGGAAGAAAAGGCAAAGCGCGTTGAACTGGAAGCCAAGGTCGAGCAGGACAAGCCAAAGGTGCTTTTCGCACAGGCAGTCGAAACAGCGCACAACTCAATACTGATAGGCGACCTTGCGAAGATACTCAAGCAGAACGGTGTCCAGACCGGACAGAAACGCCTGTTTGAGCAGTTAAGGCAGGAGGGCTATCTGATGAAGGGCGGCAATTCTCACAATATGCCCACACAGCGCGCTATGGAGATGGGGCTGTTCGAGGTAAAGGAGAGCACGGTCAATAATCCGGACGGCTCGGTCAGAATAAACCGCACAACAAAGGTGACTGGCAAGGGACAGACGTACTTTATCAACAAATACATGACAGCGTGAACAGGGAGGAATATTAATGAATATTTTTGTAAGAGCAGACATTGGGAACGGTGTTAGAGTTGATACCCCTATTACCGAAACCAACACATACACCAGGTGCTGTATATGCGGAAGACCGATACAGCTTAGCCTTAACACTATTGCGAAGCATTTTCCTGACATTTCCGGAGAATACGATTCATTTATGGATTATTTCAATAACGGCTTTATTTGTGAAACCTGTGGTGAAGAGGAATAGTAAAAGGAGGCGAACACAATGCCAACATCAAAAGTAACGGTACGCATACCGCAGATAACATCGCTGGAAACGGCGATAAGGCTCTACTACGAACGCAGCGAACTTTCCACACCGGATATCCGGGAGCTGTTCGGACCTCTCGCGAACGACACCGTGAGCAGGCTCAAGCGTAAGGCGCGGGAACTCATGAACGAGCGCGGGAAGCTTCCCGGAGACGCCACCCGCGTAAACACCGAGATAGCCTACGAAGCCTGGGGACTGGACATCACCAAGCTGGAATACAGGCTGAACAAGCTGAGAACTCTGGGGGTGAGGTCATGACTGAGGACAAGCAGGCAATATGCGACGCGCTGCTCCCGGCGCTGAAGCTCACCAGAGCAGGCGCGGATATCGTGAGCCTGGAGTACAGCCAGGAGCGGGGAACTGTCACTATTATGTATTCCGACGGTATCACGCCCATAAATATTGCCACTGAACGCGGGATAAGCGGGATAATGATGATCCTGAATATCGTTCTGGCGCTGACGTGAGGTGCAGGCATGAAGATACTCAAGCCAATAATCGCAGCCGCGTTCGTCTCCGGTCTTCTGGGCATGTTCCTGGCAATCGCCGCCCTGGAAAGTGGTATTCTTAACGGCGCTACATACTGGGCGCTGGTGTTCAGCTGCGGAATTCTGAGCGGCGGGGCTATCATGGCGGCAAAGGTCGCGTATGACTACGAAGAAAGGAGGACAAGCCGTGTACACCACAAAAGAGCGCACGCACGCCATAATGCTGTATCAGAGCGGTATGAGCCTTAGTGCTGTGGCGAAAGAAATAGGCTGCGCCGATACCACCGTCCAGAACTGGCTCGCAATCGAGAGAATCCCGCGCAGAAAAGACCGCAGCGGCAGAAATGGTTACACCAAAGCAATCAAGCAGAAAGCCCTGCGAATGCTCGATAACGGCATGACTCCCGGGGAGATACAGGTAATCCTGAAAATTCCACGCTCCACGATATGGCGCTGGAAGCAGAAAAAAGCCGCTAAGTGACGGCAATCACGAAAGCGGCAAAACAAAGTATCACATGCTCATTATATCATGAGCGAAAGGAAAAGTCAAGTGAAAAACGTATATGAGCAGATGGAGGATATACACGCAAAGGAAAACGTCGCGGCGTTCCTCCAGAAGCAGGCGCTGCCCTACGAGGCAAAGAAGATAGCCGCTAAGCAGCGCGTTCTCGAATACTACCACGAGATTTGCGATGTGCGGAACGCGAATGTTCACGTTTCAGTCGGCGGTCTGGACAGCATTACGCTGTTCATCTTCATTCGGGATTTCTGCCACCTGGATGTCCCGGGTATATCCGCGAGCATTCTCGAAGATAAATCGGTACAGGCGGTACACAAACAGCTCGGCATTGAGACCGTAAAGCCCATCAAGAGCAAGACGGCGGTTATTAAGGAGTTCGGCTTCCCGATACTTTCAAAGGAGATAGCCGCCAAAATCGAGCTTTTGCAGAACCCGTCCGAGGACAATAAGACTGTTCGTCACGCCATCATTACCGGGGAAACTGGCGAGTATGGCGGCTGGCAGAAGAACAGCCGCATGAAGCTGTCAAAGCGCTGGCTGGAACTGTTCGGCGGCTACGAGAACGAAAACGAGGGCGTTAACTACAAGACCCCGGATTTCAAGGTGTCCGCGAAATGCTGCTACTACCTCAAAGAAAAGCCCTGTGACGACTGGGCAAAAGAACACAACAGCTTTCCGTACCTCGGACTTATGGCGAGTGAGGGCGGTCGCAGACAGAAAGCGTTAATGCTCCACGGCTGTAATTACATCAGCCCGACTACCGTCCGGAGCGCTCCGTTCGCGCCGTTCTCCCGGCAGGACCTACTCCGGCTTGCGCTGGAGCTGAACGTCCCAGTTCCAGAGATTTATGGAACTATCGAGCGCAACGCCAAGGGCGAGTACTACACCACGAAAGCCCAGCGGACAGGGTGTTCCATGTGCGGCTTCGGTATTCAGATGGAAAAACGCCCGCACCGCTTCGACCGGCTCAGGAAAACCAATCCCGAGGAGTGGAAATTCTGGATGTACACCGTCGGCTGGGGAAAGGTTCTCGATTACATCGGCGTTAAGTGGGAGGACGAGGTCGAGGAATACGAACAGACCATGCTCCCTGGATTTTTGGATTACATTTGGAGGGATAAATCATGATAAAAATAACCAACCTGGAACTCGAAAACATCAAGCGCATAAAAGCAGTCCAGCTCGCCCCGTCGGAGAGCGGTCTGACAGTCATCGGCGGGAACAACGGCCAGGGCAAGACTTCCGTGCTGGACGGAATAGCCTGGGCGCTGGGCGGCGACAAATTCAAGCCATCGCAGCCGCAGCGGGACGGCTCGGTAATTCCCCCGCACCTGCGCGTGACCCTCTCGAACGGGCTTATCGTAGAGCGCAAGGGCGACCGGGGAACGCTGAAAATCACCGACCCGAACGGCGGCAAGGGCGGTCAGCAGCTCCTCAATGAGTTCATCGGGCAGCTTGCCCTCGACCTGCCGAAATTCATGCAGGCGACCAGCAAGGAAAAGGCGCAGACCCTCCTCCGCATAATCGGCGTGGGGGACAAGCTCGCCGCGCTGGAGCAGCAGGAGCAGAACGCCTATAATCAGCGCCGCGCCGTCGGGCAGGTCGCCGACCAGAGGCAGAAGTACGCCGACGAGCTCCCGGACTACCCCGAAGCCCCCGCCGAGGAGGTCAGCATTTCCGAGCTGCTCCGCAGCCAGCAGGAGATTCTCGCGCGCAACGGCGAAAATCAGCGCCTGCGGCAGAACCGCGATATATGCGAGCAGGAACTGCTCCGCGCCCAGCAGGATTACGACCGCGCCGCGGAAGTCCTCGCAAAGGCTCAGCAGGCTGCCGAAACCGCGCGCAAGTCCGCCGCCGACCTCACGGACGAAAGCACCGCGGAGATAGAAGAGAATATCCACAACATCGACGTTATCAACGCGAAAGTCCGGGCAAGGCGCGAGCGCGACCGTGCCCTCACAGAAGCCCAGGAGACCCGCGAGCAGTACAACGAACTCACCGCGAAGATAGAGGATATCCGCGCGCAGAAAACCGCCCTGCTGGACGGCGCAGACCTCCCGCTGCCGGGGCTTTCCGTCGAGGACGGCGAACTCACCTACAACGGCGCAAAGTGGGACTGCATGAGCGGCGCGGAGCAGCTCCGGGCGTCCGCCGCGATAGTACGCCGCTTGAACCCGCAGTGCGGATTCGTCCTCATGGACAAGCTGGAGCAGATGGACGCCGCGACCCTCGCGGAGTTCGGCAAATGGCTGGAGCAGGAAGGCTTGCAGGTAATAGCGACCCGCGTCAGCACCGGTGGGGAATGCAGTATCATCATCGAGGACGGCTATGCGAAGCCGACTGAACAGCCCGCAATTACATCTGCACCGCAGAAAGCAACATGGGAGAGAGGTAAATTCTAATGGACTTCAACATAACATCAGGCAAGGTACACACCGCCGTTAAAACGGTGATTTACGGCGCGGAGGGTATCGGCAAAACGACCCTCGCGGCGCAGTTCCCAAGCCCACTTTTCATCGACACCGAGGGAAGCACGAAGCAGCTCGACGTAGCGAGATTACCCGCGCCGTCAAGCTGGGAAATGCTCCTCCAGGAGCTGGATTTCGTCCGGGACAAGCGCCCCTGCGGCACTCTCGTCATTGACACCGTGGACTGGGCGGAGCAGCTCTGTATAGCCGACCTCTGCGCGAAGAACGGCAAATCCGGTATCGAGGATTTCGGCTACGGCAAGGGCTGGGAGTTCGAAAAGGAGAGCTTCGGGAAGTTCCTGAACAAGCTGACCGAGGTGATAAACGCCGGGATAAACGTAACTCTGACCGCGCACGCGGCGCTCCGGAAGTTCGAGCAGCCCGACGAAATGGGCAGCTACGACCGCTGGGAGATGAAGCTCGGCAGCAAGACCACTAACAAGATATCCCCGCTCATCAAGGAGTGGGCGGACATCGTGCTGTTCTGCAACTACAAGACCGTCGTAGTCCAGACGGACAAGGACGGCAAGAAGCACAAGGCGCAGGGAAACCGCCGCGTGATGTACACCCAGCACCACCCCTGCTGGGACGCCAAGAACCGCTACGGGCTCCCGGAGGAGATTCCGATGGAGTACGCACAGATAGCGCAGATCTTTTCAAATTCGGAATTCGGAATTCTTAATTCGGAATTTCGGTGTCCTGCTTCGCAGGACGATATCTCAACGCCTGCAAATGATACAGCACCCGCTCCGAGTACTCCCGCACCGGGCGTTCCGCAAGCACTCTATGACCTGATGGCGGCTTCGGGAATTACAGAACAGCAGATACGCCATGCAGTAGCAACGAAAGGTTACTTCCCGGAGGATATGCCGATAAGCGCCTACCCGGAGGACTTCGTCAGCGGCGTTCTGGTCGGAGCATGGAAGCAGATAGTAGATTTCATCAACGAACAGAAATACCCGTTTTAAGTGCAGTAAAATGCAGTTATTTACATGATAAACTCGGTCAAGGGAGGAAAAAAGAACTCCCGGAATATTTTAATAGGAGGACACCACAATGTCAGAAATCATCGAAAGAGAATTAGGCTGGGACGACGAGATATCCCGCGAAAGCGACTTCACGATAATCCCGGAGGGCGACTACGACTTCACCGTGACCGGCTTCGAGCGCGGACGTTACGACGGTTCGGAGAAGCTCCCGCCCTGCAACATGGCGATAGTTACCCTCGCGGTAACGCTCCCGGACGGAAGCACCGCGACCCTCAAACACAGACTTTTCCTGCACACCCGCTGCGAGGGACTGCTCTCCGCGTTCTTCACGGGTATCGGCTTAAAGCGCAAGGGCGAACCGCTCCGCATGAACTGGAACGCCGTCCCCGGCGCGCACGGCCGCTGCAAGATTACCGTCCGCAGCTGGAAGGGCAAGAACGGAGAGGACATGCAGTCCAACGATATCAAGAAGTTCTACGACCCGTTTGAGAATCCATCTGCACCCGCCCCCCAGGCACAGCCGCAGTATCAGCCCGCGCCTCAGCAGTACGCACAGCCGACGCAGTATCAGCAGCCGGCTTCCGGTCAGCCCACAGGCGTATTCACCCCCGGAAAGTGGTGATAGCGCATGGAAAATCAGCTCACATTAATTGAGCCCGCCCCCGCCGAACCTGCGGTCAGACACGCGCCGATAGCCCTCCGACCCTATCAGAACGAAGCGAAAGCCGCCGTGCTGGGTCAGTGGGAGCAGGGCGTACAGCGCACTTTACTGGTGCTCCCGACGGGGTGTGGCAAGACGATAGTTTTCGCGAAGATATCCGAGGACTGCGTGAAGCATGGCGAGCGCGTGCTCATTCTGGCGCACCGCGGGGAACTCCTGGAGCAGGCGGCGGACAAGATACATAAAGCCTGCAACCTCAACTGCGCCGTCGAGAAAGCCGAGGAGACCTCCCTCGGCTCGTTCTGGAGGATAACTGTCGGCAGCGTGCAGACCCTCATGCGGGAGAGCAGGCTCGCGCGGTTCCTGCCGGACTATTTCGATACTATCATAATAGACGAGGCGCACCATGCCGTTTCCGACAGCTATCAGCGGATATTACAGCACTTCAGCGGCGCGAAAGTCCTCGGAGTTACTGCGACACCCGACCGCGGCGACATGAAGAACCTCGGTCAGGTGTTCGACAGCCTGGCGTATGAATACACGCTGCCCCGGGCTATCCGGGAGGGCTACCTCTGCCCGATAAAGGCGCTCACAATTCCGCTGAACCTCGACCTCACCGGCGTTTCCGTCCAGGCGGGGGACTTCCGCGCCGCAGACCTCGACACCGCCCTCGAGCCGTATCTCTATCAGATAGCCGACGAAATGCTCCGCAACTGCTCGGACCGCAGGACCGTGGTGTTCCTGCCGCTGGTAAAGACTTCGCAGAAGTTCCGGGACATTCTTAACGAGCGCGGATTTCACGCGGCAGAGGTCAACGGAAATTCCGACGACCGCGCGGAGATACTCCGGGATTTCGAAGCCGGGAAGTACAACGTGCTCTGTAATTCAATGCTCCTCACCGAGGGCTGGGACTGTCCCTCCGTGGACTGCGTGATAGTCCTCCGCCCGACAAAGGTGCGCGGACTTTACTGCCAGATGGTGGGCAGGGGAACGCGGCTCAGCCCCGGCAAGAAAGACCTGCTGTTACTGGACTTCCTCTGGCATACCCAGCGGCACGAGCTGTGCAGACCTGCGCACCTCATCTGCGAGAGCGACGAGGTAGCGCAGAAAATGACCGAGAACCTCGCGGCGGCGGGCTGTCCGCTGGACATCACCGAAGCCGAAGAAAGAGCGGAAACCGACGTAGTAGCCCAGCGCGAGGAAGCCCTCGCGAAGCAGCTCAGCGAAATGCGTAAGCGCAAGCGCGCCCTGGTGGACCCTCTGCAGTTCGAGATGTCGATACAGGCGCAGGACCTGTCCGGGTACGTTCCGTCGTTCGGCTGGGAGATGTCCCCGCCGTCGCAGAAGCAGCTTGACGCGCTGGAGAAGTACGGCATTTACCCGAACGAGATAGAGAACGCGGGCAAGGCGGCAATGCTCCTCGACCGCCTGAACAAACGCCGCATGGAGGGGCTTTCCACCCCGAAGCAGATACGCCTGCTGGAGAACAAAGGCTTCCTGCACGTCGGGGAATGGACGTTCCAGCAGGCTAGCAACATGATAACGAGAATAGCCGCAAATGGGTGGCGCGTACCGAGGGGCGTAATTCCCGCGGAATACGCGCCAGAATAATGCGGAATTCGTAATTCGGAATTCGGAATTATTGTGTCCGCTTCGCGGACGGATTTAAATTCGATACAATCGGAATACTGCCGCGACAGCGGCACCAAAATTCCGAATTCCGCATTCATAATTCCGAATTTGAAAGAAAGGTGTGTTTATTATAAATTTATCAGAATGTTTAAAATACATATCCCCCGCCGACCTGGACTATCAGACCTGGGTGAACGTCGGCATGGCGCTGAAGCAGGAGGGGTACCCCTGCGACGTCTGGGACAGCTGGAGCCGCCCTGACAGCCGCTATCATTCCGGCGAGTGCGCAAAGAAGTGGGAGAGCTTCAACGGCGCTTCAAACCCCGTCACCGGCGCGACGATAGTCCATCTGGCAAAGGAACGCGGAATGCCCGTCGCAGAAAGCCGCGCCCTGGACTGGGACGACGAGATATCCCGCGAAGCCTTTGAAACGCCGGAGGAGCACGTCGTCGTCAACACGAACTGGGTAGAGGGCCGCGAGATAATCCCCCCCGCGGACTGGGACCCCGCGCAGGAAATCATACGCTACCTCGAAGCGCTGTTCGAGCCGGAAGAGAAAGTCGGCTACGTCATGCAGAGCTACGAAAAGGACAACCGGTACGTCCCGGCGAACAAGGGCGCCTACGACCGCACCGCAGGGCAGCTGGTCGAGCTGCTGAAAAGGTACGGCGACGTCGGCGCTGTCCTCGGGGACTACAACCCGAAAGCCGGGGCGTGGATACGCTTCAACCCGCTGGACGGCAAGGGGATAAAGAACGAGAACGTGTCCGAATTCCGCTACGCGCTGGTGGAGAGCGACAACGTCGACGTCGAACAGCAGAACGCTATTATCCGCGAGCTGGAGCTTCCCGTCGCGGTGTTGGTCTACAGCGGCAAGAAGAGCCTGCACGCGATAGTACACATCGACGCGGATAATTACGAGGAGTACCGCAGGCGCGTGGACTTCCTCTATCAGATATGCCAGAAGAACGGCTTACAGCCCGACACGCAGAACCGCAATCCGTCGCGGCTGTCGAGAATTCCGGGCGTGCAGCGCGGGAACAACCGGCAGTTCATCGTTGATACGAATATCGGCAAGGCTAACTGGAACGACTGGCGGGAATGGATAGAGGGCGTGAACGACGACCTCCCGGGCTTCGAGAACGCGGCGGATTTCTGGAACGACATGCCGGAGCTTGCGCCGCCGCTTATCGGGGGAGTTCTCCGGCAGGGGCACAAAATGCTCATCGCGGGTCCCTCGAAGGCGGGCAAGTCGTTTGCGCTGATAGAGCTGTGCGCGGCTATCGCGGAGGGGCGGGAGTGGCTCGGCTGGAAAGTCGCCCAGGGACGTGTTCTGTACGTCAATCTGGAGCTTGACAAGGCGTCCTGCGAGCACAGATTTGCTGACATCTACAACGCGCTCGGCTGGCAGCCGGAGAACCTCCGGAACATCGACATCTGGAACCTGCGCGGTAAGTCGGTGCCGATGGACAAGCTGGCGCCGAAGCTTATACGCCGCGCCGCAAAGCGAGATTACCTCGCGATAATCCTCGACCCGATATATAAAGTCATAACCGGCGACGAGAATTCCGCAGACCAAATGGCGCACTTCTGCAACCAGTTCGACAAAGTGTGCACGGAGCTTGGCTGCGCGGTGATATACTGCCACCATCACTCAAAGGGAGCGCAGGGAGCGAAGCGCAGCATGGACAGAGCTTCCGGTTCCGGCGTGTTCGCCCGCGACCCGGACGCGCTTCTCGACCTCATCGAGCTGGGGCTTCCGGAGGCGCTCGTCAGAGAGGAGCAGAACAAGGCGGTGTGCAATATCTGCTATGACCTGCTCGTCCGCAGCGGCAAGGCAGGCGACATTTCACAGGACGACATGGTTACGGCTAAGGCAATGCGGGAGCACGTCAGAAACGCGCTTGCGGGGGATTCCCTGCGGCAGGCGGAGGAAAGTATATCGGCGGCGGAGAAGCTGGCTGAAAGCCGTTCCGCGTGGCGTATCGAGGGCACGCTGCGAGAGTTCCCGAAGTTCCCGCCGGTGAATGTGTGGTTCGATTATCCGATACATAGGATAGACATGTCGGGGGTGCTGAAAGATATTCAGCTTGACGTCCCGGCGCAGCCCTGGCAGCGGAATTTCAGCAAGAAAAAGTCCGACAAGGAGCGCAAGGACGAGCGTAAGGAGTCCATTGAAAGCGCGTTCAATTTCTGCTGTATGGACGGCAAGGAAGTCGGAATATCCGAGCTTGCAGAGTACATGGGTGTGACTGAAAAGACAGTCCGCACACGTCTGAAAGAACACGGCGGCTTCTATGTAGAGGACGGCAAGGCAGGGAAAAAGTCGAAATGATTTCCTTTCCCTCAAAGGGAAAAAGTCGGAGAATTTCCCTTTCCCTGCGAGGGAAAATTTCGAGATTTTCCCGACGTCATTTCGGAGGGAAAAAGTCGGTAAAAACCGAGTTTTTCCGAGGAAAGGAAAATCTATATACTACGTATATAGGTTTTTCCCTTTCCCTCCGGTCAGGGGGGAAGTAGTCGTGCGACAGCTTACGCACGACGACTACTTCCCCTGTCCTGACAAAGCAAAATTTCTCAGAAAGGAAATGTAATAATATGGCAAACAAGTGCTACAACTGCGACGCATATGACGAGGAGCGCGAGGGGTGTACAATGCCCTCCTGCGACAGATCCTACGCGTGCCCTATGGAGGAAGCAGGGAACTTGCAGTTTTTTCTGCCGATGATACCGCCGACGGTAACGGCGCAGGAACACAAGGTAACTATCAGGAACGGTAAGCCGGTGTTCTACGACCCTCCGGAACTCAAGGAAGCCCGCGCAAAGCTCACGGCGCACCTGGCACAGCATAAGCCGGAGAAGCCGTACACCTGCGGGGTTCGGTTAATAACGGCGTGGTGCTTTCCGGGAGAGGGTCACGCTGACGGCGAATGGAGAACGACAAAGCCCGACACCGACAACCTCCAGAAGCTCCTCAAGGACTGCATGACGGCGGTCGGCTTCTGGAAAGACGACGCGCTTGTCGCTTCGGAGCTGTGTGAGAAATTCTGGGCGCAGGTACCCGGAATATTCATCAGAATCGAGGTGCTGTTATGAAGCTCGAAGAGGTAACAAAGGCAGCGGAACAGGGCGCGGTAGTCCTGCATACGCACATGGGGATAACGTCCCGGTGCAGGATATCTGGGGTCGTTTCGCGGTTCGCGAAAGGCGCCTGGACGTACTCACTGGAACTGACGGACGTAAATACGCCCAGCGTGATAATCGCCGCGCTGGACGAGGTGGAGGTGGAGAAAAATGCGTGAGATACTTTTCCGCGGGAAATCAATAATGCGCGGCGAGTGGATTTATGGCTATCTTAATCAGCACAGGGGCAATATCCGGTATGATTGTGACTGTGAGCCCATAGCTGACGGGTGCTATTACATCAACGATTGGCAGACCAAGATAGAGACCGGTATGTATGGGCAGGATTACAAAGTTGACTCCTCGACCGTCGGTCAGTTCACCGGGCTAACGGACAAGAACGGCGTGAAGGTTTTCGAGGGGGATATCGTCAGATATGGCGATACAATACATCGTGTGGTATTTGAGCAAAGGAACGGCACAGCTTATTTCGGACTGGTGTATGCAGCTTGCGAAACATTGCCGTTCGGACATTACCAGGACCTTAAACAGATTGAGGTTATCGGCAACATCTACGACAACCCGGAACTACTGGAGGTGAGCGGTGATGAGTAAAAAAGCAGTGCTGCTTAGCGTGCAACCGAAATGGTGTGCTCTTATCGCGAACGGTAAGAAAACGGTCGAGGTGCGCAAAACCAGACCGAAAATCGATACGCCGTTTAAATGTTACATATATCAGTCTAAGAGCAAAGACCTGTTGATGTATGTAATGAAAGACGGCGATAATGATTACGGCACAATCTATCACGGAAAGCCGGTATTCATTAAAACATTATCGCCGTATTCAAACGGCAACGAACAAAAAGTCATCGGTGAATTCACCTGCGACAGTATTTCCGAGTACGAAGCCGAGTTTTGCAAAACTGATGACTTTTACCAGGACATCAGAGAAATATTTCGCGATGCCGATTTCCCCGATGACGACGACCGCAGAGATTTCAAAGTGCTTACCTCAAACGAAGCAGACAATCCCAATGATTGTGATTTCTGCCGTTCGTGCTGCATGACGTTCGATGATGTTAAGGCGTACATCGGCGAGGGATTCTGCAAGACGTTTTGGGGTTGGCATATCTCCAATCTGAAAATTTACGAAAAGCCGAAAGAATTGAGCCTTTTTGAAAAGCCGTGCTCGCACAATTGCGAGCATTGTAAGTATTATTGCACAAGTAGCTTGGAAGAACCAGCTTATTGTGAATGGGAAGATTGCGAGATATCAAATCCGCCGCAGTCGTGGTGCTATGTGGAGGTATGCAGTGATGAGTGAATACATAGAAAGATCAGCGCTCTTGCAGAGCTT
>ULTZ01034750.1_pt1 | contig 13996 bp, 19 predicted proteins | sample 1957981 | NCBI WGS metagenome assembly ULTZ01 (sample SAMEA4835745, study PRJEB28245) | human gut metagenome | biome: gut microbiome; material: fecal sample | place: Denmark | collected 2008
AGACCCCAAGCAGACCCCAAGCAGACCCCAAGCAGACCCCACCAATAAAAAAGAAAGTAAGAATAGTAAGAATGTAAGAAGGGAAGAATATAATACCCCCCTACCCCCCAAAGGGGGAAAGGGCGGGGTGGCCTCCCTCTTCGTGAAGTTTTCCGGAACCAACCAGGAACTGCTCAGCGCCCTCAAGGAATGGCATGACATGAGGAAGAAGATGAAGAAGCCCCTCACCGAAAAGGCGGCAGAGCTCAACCTCAAAGACCTGCAGAAGCTTTCCGGCGGCGATGAGCGGCTGATGGTTCCCATCGTGTTGCAGAGCATTAAACGCGGGTGGCAGGGGTTCTACGCTTTAAAAGAGGCGCAGGCCCCGCGGGCCGCTCCGCAGAGTAGTCAGAACATGGAGGATTTTTTAGATGGACTCGAACAATTCAAGAATTCCCTCCCCCCAGACAGTGGCGATTGGGATGCTTAAAGCGGCATGGCCAAAGTTTACCGACCAGCAGGCCAAGTTATACATTCTCATGACAAAGGACATCCCGGAGCCCATCCTTGTGAAGGCCATCGAAGCCCTCATCAAGGAATCGGCCTTCCTGCCAACGGTGGCGGAAATCCGGAGCCGTGCGGCGGCGCTCTACAAAGCCGCCCAGGGCAAAGAGCCGCCGGATGCAGGCCGCGGATGGGGCGAGGTGGTCCGTGAGATTTCACGGACCGGCTACTACGGGAAGCCGCAGATCCGTGACCCTGTGGCCGCCGAGGTTGTGCGCCGGATGGGGTGGAAAGAAATCTGTTCCGCTCCGGCGGATGAGACCGGAGTGCTGCGCGGCCAGTTTTTAAAGATGTATTCAATGCTTCAGGAGAGCCGCCAGGAAGAGCACAACAACCGGGCCCTCCTGAAGGATGGCAAAGTGCAGGGCTTCATTGCTTCCCTCTCCGGGAGCATGGCTCTGGAAGGAGGTAGATGATTCTTGAGAAGTAAAGCACTGATGTGGAAAAGACGATTTTGGAAGCTTCGGAGTAAGAAAGAAGTGGAAATTTTCGCAAGGACTTTGTTTGAATTCTCACGCCGTTATGAAAAGTTTATCGGAAGATTGGAATATGGAATTTCTCCCAGCGCCAATCTGCGGATGCGGGAGTACATCAGGGCCAGAGACAAGCTTTCCGGACATCACAGAATCTGAAGGAGGCAGTTATGGAAACGATTATCCATGAGCTTAAAGACGAAGAAATGCCGAAGCATTCCATGTGCTTAGAAGGTTTGAGGGTGAAACGGTACAAAGGAAAGGGAGGAGCTTTTCAGGCTATGGCCGTCCCTGCAAGTACTCCCTACAGCCGAGAAGAAAAGGAGATTGAGAAGGAAATGAAGCAGTTTATCTACAGCGATGAAATTCACCATCCGGACCACTACACATGGAAAGGCGTGGAGTGCAAGGATGTGATTGAAACCATGGTGACCGGGCTCTCCGGCATCGAAGCTTACTACATGGGGAACATCATAAAGTATCTCTACCGCTACCCAAAGAAGGGAACGATGGAGACGGACTTGGCCAAGGCGGCCCAGTACATGGCATTTCTGAAGGAGTATTTTGAAAAGAAGGAGGAACCTCACCATGATGAATGATAACCAGTGCTTTATCAGCGGCCGGCTGGGCCGTGACCCGGACGTGAAGTACACGCAGAGCGGAAAACCATACTGCCGCCTCTCCGTAGCCTCATCTTACAAAGTGAAGGACCAGGAACGCACGGACTGGGTGAGCGTCCAAGTGTGGGGGCCGCTGGCGGAATCATGCGGCAGTAATCTGCAGAAGGGGGCACGAGTAATGGTCCGCGGGCGTTATTCGTCTTCGAGCTATGAGAGCCCCCAGGGAAAGAAGTACTTTACGCAGGTGGTGGCGGATATGGTGGCCATCTGCCTGGATGGGAGCCCCCACGCTAACGGCGGCCAGGGAACCAGCCAGGGCGGCGGCCAGAACCAGCAGCAGGACCGGGGAAATTTCTCACGCTTCGGCCAGCCGACGCCTCCGCCCATGGAGCAGACCAGCTTTTCAGACTATGCGAACCAGCCCCAGGGAAATCCCTCCGGCGTGATGCATGGGCCGAATGAGAAGGATGAGGACATTCCGTTTTAGCAGGAGGACGACATGACAAGAGACGAGTGGAAGGCCCTCAAGAAAGAAAAGGGCATGAAGGTTTATGTTTTACGCTACGGAAGAGGAGCGGACATGACGCCCAAGGACGCTCTTGAGTACACGATTGATACCATCTACCCGAGGGCCGCCACGGTCCGCCGGCAGGTGGGCTGGGCAGTTGAATACGATTTCTTTCCCTGTGAGATGCTCCATACGGAGCAGGAAATGAAAGAAAAGTGGGGGGAACTTAAATGCAAATAGATATAGTGGGCCTGCTTATTGTCGTTATTGTTTCTATTTTCTGCATCGTTTTGACATCACGGAGGTGATTGGAATGTCGTTTGAAGAATTGGCGCTTGTAATCACCGGAATTATTACCGTATACTTCATAGCCGCCACATTTTCGGATCTGCACGGGTATGAAAAGTTGAAAGAAGAGGCGGATGAATCGCTTGAACAGTATTATTCCATGCTGGAGAAGCGCAACGCTGATCTCAGAAAAGAAAATGAGCATCTCCGCAGGGAATGCATTGTGCTGCGCCGCAGACTGGACGGAAAGGGGGAAGAGAAATGGGCAGGAGAAACGGAAACAGAAGGTTTAACGGAAGGCATGGAAGCCGTGAAAATGGAGAATGGGAAAAAGGACTGATGCGTGAGCTGCATCCGCCGGAAACTCTTCCGGAAAAGCCGGACGAGCTCTCCGCGAAGGACCTGAAGCCCGGAGGCAAGGCAGGCCCGCCGACGGAAATCCGGGTGCCCCGTGTGACGGCAAAACCGTCAAAGCCCTACTATGACGGACGCATGGCCATGCCGCCGGAAGGGAATTGCGCTTACTGCGGGCGCCCTCTCCGGAAGGGGGAAGGCCATTGGGTGGTGGATGAGTTCGGGCAGCTTGTCAGAAAGTGCAATGATTCCCGCTCATGTTATGAACGAATGGGAGAAGATAATCAAAAATCGCTTAAAAGGGCCCTTAAACGCTTCGGAACGAGAGGGGGTATGTAGTTGTACTTTTTCGTTGAAGGAAAGCCGCAGGGGAAAGCACGGCCCCGATTTTCGCGAAAATCTCACACTACCTACACGCCGAAAAACACCGCTGACTATGAAAAGAGAATCCGGAGCGCTTTCCGGGAATGCCAGGGCGAATGGCAGAAACTCCCATCTGACTGCTACGCCTGCGTGAAAATCCAGGCGCAGTATTCCATCCCCAAGTCATGGAGCAAGCGGAAAAAGAAGGAGGCTATTGCCGGGCTCATCGTGCCGACAACCAAGCCGGACGGCGACAACATTTTGAAGGTAGTGCTTGATGCCCTGAACGGGCTGGCGTACGACGATGATCGGCAAGTGGTGAAGATGGGCATTATCAAAGTTTACGGAGTCAACCCGGGCCTTATGGTCCAGGTGGATGAGTACAAGGTTTAGGGAGGGACACATGGGAAAGCATGGCATGAAGGGCAGAGTAACGAATAATCCGGATCCCACGTTTTCGGAAGTTTTGGGAATTTTCCGGAAGGAGGCCCGGAAGGTGAAAGAGGCCCAGAAGGCGGCTGATGCCTTCGCCTGTCTGAAGGCGGTCCGCTTCTACCTTCGCGGAAACGGGTTTGAGCTGGCTGATGACCTGGCAATCAGAGACGTCTACACCGGGCGCGTTTTTAGATCCATGGTCCCGGCGGCTAAAATGGCTCCCAGGCCGAAAGAGAGAGGGTAGCCGATGACTGAACAAGAGGTCAAACTGTTTTTTGACAAAGTGCGCCGCTGCCAGAATCTATATAACTCCATCGTCTACGAGCGTGACCACATCGAGGAGGACCTGGCGGCGGCGAAAGCCATAGACTACAGCAGGCCCCACGTTTCCGGCGGGACGTCCTCCGACCTGGCGGACGTAGTGATGCGGATCCATGCAGAAAAAAATGACTGCGTGCGGGAGCTCACCATGCGGCTGTGGGAGCTGGAGTGCTACAAAGAGGATGCAATCCGTCTCCTTCGGGTGCTTAAAAATCCGGACCAGGAATCTCTTATGATTGACCGTTACCTCCGCGGGATGTCGTGGAAGACCATTTTCAAGGCCCACCACATCGAGCGCACGGAGGGATTCCGCAGGCACCAGAAGGCTATCCGCTGCATTGCGGAGGCTCTGACGCCACCGCCGCCGGAAAAGAAGGAAGAAAAATCCCCACTAAAACAAAGTGAGGACTAAATGGGACTTCCGAACCTGCTATAATGCTAGTGTGGAAATCAGGGAACAGGGATTCAGATTTCGCACGGAATAGAAAAACCACATGCTCATCGGCGTGTGGTTTTCTATTGCTTATTTTTTGATTTTTCTGAAAGGCGGTGAATGCCATGGCAGCCGAAGACAGATACCGGAAATTTGTAATTGAATATTTTAATTGCGGCGGTAACCAGACGCAGGCTGCTATCAATGCAGGGTACAGCCCGCGAAGCGCTTACATGCAAGGCAGCCGCTTGATGAAAAATGATAAAGTCAAAAAACTTATGGAAGAATATAAAGCAGACATTTATGGGAACCTGCGCACAAGAATGGCCGCCGGTGCCGTAAAAGCCTATGACGCCATCCTCAGCATTGCTACGAATCCGCAGGCGGACGACCGGGACAGGCTGGCGGCGGCTAAAGACATCATGGATAGAGCCGGATATAAGCCAGTCGACAAAACGGAGGTCTCCGGCGGCCTGTCTGTGACCCTGGAGGTGGATGATGATATCAACGCGCAGGATTAACCTCATCAATGACATCATCAAGCCGACGCCACGGCAGAGGAGCTTTATGCAGACCGTTAAGGAAAACACCTATATTCTTTACGGCGGGGCCGCAGGCGGCGGGAAATCGTACATCCTCCGCTGGGAACTGGTGTATCTCCTGCTGACCTGGTACAAGCACACGGGGATAAAGGGCATTCGGGTGGGCCTATTTTGTGAGGACTATCCATCCCTTAAAGACCGCCAGCTCTCAAAGATTCGCATGGAGTTCCCGGAATGGCTTGGAAAGTATCGGGAAACAGACCATGACTTCATCCTGGCTGACAGCCTGGGCGGCGGCGTTATCTGCTTCAGGAATCTTGATAAACCGTCTAAATACCTTTCCTCCGAGTTTGCGGCTATTGCTATCGATGAGCTGACACTCAATGATCAGAGCGTTTTTGATTTCCTCCGCATGCGCCTCCGCTGGGTGGGAATCAATGATACCAAGTTTATTGCCGCCACGAACCCGGGCGGCAGAGGCCACATGTGGGTGAAGAACCTATTCATTGACCGCAACATGCCGCCGGAAATGCAGGCGTTTGCTTCGCAGGTGGCTTTCGTCCCCGCTACGGTGGATGATAACCCGCACATTTCTGCAGCTTATAAGGCCCAGCTGGATACGCTTCCGGAAAAGCTCAGAAAAGCTTATCGAGACGGCGATTGGAATATCTTCGAGGGGCAGGTCTTTGAAGAGTTTCGAAATGATGAGCATGTTATCCAGCCGTTTCCGGTCCCCGCCGACTGGCCGCGCTATCGCTCTATGGACTGGGGATACACTAAGCCCTACGCCATCTACGAGTACGCCACAGATTATGATGGCGTCGTGTACGTTATCGGCGAATGGTACGGCTGCAAGCCAGGCACCGTCAACACCGGCACGCAGGAGACTGCCAGGGAAGTGGCCCGAAAGGTCAAGCATCTTGCCGGGGCCTTCGGAATTGCGGACCCTGCCATCTGGCAGCGCACCGGACACGACGGCCCGACTATTGCCGAGATTTTCGCCGGCGAAGGCGTGCCTTGGGTGCCGGCAGATAATGACCGGATGGCCGGCCTCATGCAGGTGCACATGCGGCTGAAAGAGCATAAGCTCAAAATCTTCTCTTCCTGCCGCCATCTTATCCGCACCCTCCCGGCGCTTACCTACGACAAGCACAAGGTGGAGGACGTGGACACGGAGGAGGAGGACCACGCATACGATTCTTTGCGCTATTTCCTGATGTCCAGGCCGATGAGTCCGGACAGAAGCGAAGTACGCACGATCGATAAGTACAGGCCGGTAAGACCGGACAGGGAGGAGGGCACCGCATGGGGCGTATAATTGCTGATTTATCTTCTATTAAGTTTGTGAGCCGCAAAGGCCTTCGGGACTACGCTTTCCGGGTCCTGAAGGGCGAAGTTGGCGAACATGTGAATAAAGGTGTGATTATCCCGGGAAAGTACACAGACCAGGAACTCCGGGCGTTTGTCGAGCAGATGCCTGACTGGCAGCTCCGGCAGATGTACAACCTAATGTATGGCTCTGAAATGGTGGAATGAGGTGAGAGAATGGACGGAATGGAAGAAGAAAAGAACCTGCCGACACAGCAGGAAGGCGGCTTTGATTTTGACGCCGCGAAGGAGCGGGTGAAAGAAGCCCTCCGGCTGTCGGAGACCTGGCGTGATTATGCGAAGCAAGATTTCGAATTCGTTGCTGGTAAGCAGTGGACTGATGCCGACTTAAACAACATGAAGCGGGCTAGACGGCCGGCGATTACGCTCAATCGCATCCGCCCCATCGTTAATCTCCTGTGCGGCTATGCTGCGCAGAACGAAACGGAACCGGACTTCCTCCCGCGCTCCGAAGAAGACGACCGGGTGAGCCGGGTAGCCAAAGGCATTACTAAATACGTTTTCGATAAAGCGGCTTACCAGAAAGCAAAGAAGCACGCATTTAGGGATGCAATAACCTGCGGCGTGGGCTACTACTGGCTTTCCTACGCCTTCAATTTCAAGAAAATGGACGGGGAAATAAAGATTGAGAACGTAAGCCCCTTTGATGTGTTTATCGACCCGGAAAGCACTAAAGACGACCTGTCTGACGCCGCTTTCTGCGGGCGCTACTCATGGGAATCCCCTGACAAGCTGTGCCTGGTATACCCGGAACATGCAGACGAAATCCGGACAATGTTCCACGACTACGACGAAACAGAGCTTGAGACCGTTGAAACCACTCCGCTTTGGTACTCCAGCGAGCTTAAGAAGCTGCGCGTTGTGCAGTACTGGTACAGAAAGTACGGCACTAAAAAGGTGTTCACTGCCGGAGCTGAAATCATCTCTGACCCATCGTCTCCAGAGTACCAGGCTCTTCTGGCCGCCGGTGGACAGCCAACGACAGTGCCGGATGAGCACATCCGATATGCCACGTTCTGCGGAGAGGTGCTTCTGGAAGAGGGCGAAAGCCCTTACAGCCACGGGAAATTTCCGCTTGTTGCGCAGTACTGCTACAAGTCCGGATGGGAGAGCGACAAAGATGACGGCCTTGAACCTGCGGGCGTCGTGAGAGACCTGAAAGACCCCCAGCGGGAACTTAACAAGAACCGCTCCCAGAGGATGCACATTGTAGACCAGCAGGCACTTGGAGTGCGCTACTGGCAGGGGCAGGCAGACGCCAAGGTTAAGCGTGACATCAGGGACCACTCAACCACGCCGGGCGCCAATATCTTCCTGCCTCCTGGTCTCACGTTCACTGACGGCCTCCCTGCGGCGCAGGATATCGGAAATATTGAGCTTGAACAGCAGTCAAGCGCTGATTTCTATTCCATCTCAGGTGTGACGCCGGAATCCCTCTCTGGCTCTGTGGGCCAGATGAGTGGCAAGGCCATTGACCTTAGGCAGACGGTCACCACTGTGCAGACGGCCGAAATCTTTGACCATGCTAAAGATGCCGAGCTGCAGATCGTGCAGCTCTTGTGGGGAGACCGTGGAGAGCCAGGACTTATCCCGCAGTATTTCAACCACGAAAAGGCGCTGCGTATCCTGGGTGATGACGGCAAGCGTGAATTTGTACAAATTGAGCCAGGGATGGGCCAGGCAATGACCGTGCAGACGCAGATCAACCCAATGACCGGACAGCCGCTGCTGGATGCTAATGGAGACCCGGTAGCAAAGGTGCTCTATGACTTGTCCTGCTTTGACTTCGACATTGTTATTACCACCAGCACGGCGAGCGCCACCGCACGGCAGGCCAACCTTTATCAGCTGCTCGAAGCGAAGAAGGCCGGTGTGGATATCCCCATGGACATTATCCTGGACTTCATGGACTTCCCGGAGAAAGAGGCAGTCAAGAAGCGGCTGCAGCAGCAGGCCGAAGCGCCAAAGATTCCGGACGTCAAAGTCTCCGGTACGCTGGACCAGCTTCCGGCGGAAGCGCTTTCCCAGGCCCTGCAGTCTATCGGCGTGACGATTTCGCCGCAGCAGATTATGGCAGAAAGAATGGCGCTAAAGGGAAAGACGCCAGCCCCGGCCATTGCCACGCCGGCACCGCAGGCTCCGCAGGGAATGCCTGCCGGACTGCCGCCTAACATCCCATTGAATCAGTAAACACGATACGGGCCATCGTCCTGGCTAATGACGTTAAACCAGCCGCCCGTATCTTCGGCCCAAGCGATGCCGCTAAACCGCTTACATTATGCGTCCGGCGAACGACGTTAAACCGCATAGGAGGACATTTATGTTTGACAAAGACGAAGACAACCAGCAGATGACTAATGCATCCGATTTCGGATTCACCGAGGACGACCTCAAGGGATTTGTCCAGGAACCGAAGCAGGGGGACGCCCCTGCAGGGGAACCGAAGACCGAACCTCAGCAGGCCGCTCCGCAGAACCCGGAACCGACTGCAGACGATGAGCCGAAGCCGCAGGCAGAACCACCGGCCCCGCCGTCCGACGACCAGAACGTCGATAAACCTCAGGACGGAGAAGGCCACGGAGACCTGGGCAAGGCGCTGGCTGAAGAAAGAGCCCGCCGCAAGGCGATGGGCGACGAGCTGAACCAGCTCAAGTCTCAGCTCGCACAGATGAGGCAGGCGCAGACGCAGGCACAGGCGCCGGCCGTTCCTCCGAAGACCCGACAGGAGATTCTCGCTTATGCGAAGCAGGAAGCGGCCCGCCGCATGAATCTTTCGCAGAAAGACATTGAGGACCTCATGTTTACTGAGCCAGCCAAGTACGAGGATTTTGTCCGCCAGCAGGGAGCCATTGCATGGGAGCAGGAAGAGCAGGTTAAACATGCCATGCAGCTCAGGCAGCAGAACGTGAATTTCGTTCAGGCTAATTTCGCCAGCCTTCCGAACATCCAGGCGATTTATCAGAAGGGCAACGAGATGTTGAACGACATGAAGCGGGGAGAAGCCCGGGAAATCGACGAAGCTTACAGCCGTGTAGATAACGGCGTGGGCACGGAGAAGGATTTCAAGGTGCTTCTTTCCTTCCGCGACAAGATTATTGCGGCAATGCAGGGCGTTCCCGCCGCTGCAGGCGCTCCGGCTCCAGCAAATCCGGCTCCCGCTCCGCAGGTTTCCAACCCCCTCACCCAGGCGGCAGGACTGCCAAAAGCAGCAGCCCTCACCGGCGCCAATCCGGCGCAACCCAAGCTGTCTAATGAAGACATTCTCCGGGCAGTGCGTGAAGGAAGGGAAAAGGACCTGCCGAAGGACATCCAGCGTGCTATTGATGAATACTGTGGTTAAACAAGAAAGGATGTAAAGCTATCATGGCTAAAGAATTCCAGATTCCTTCCGCCCTGGTGCCGAAGGTATGGGCGGCTAAAGTATGGAGAGAAGGCAATAAGGCCTCCTATTTCGATAAGTTCACTTCCACCGACGGCTCCAAGCCGATTCAGACCAATAAAGACCTGAAGCGTGCGAAGGGCGACAAGGTGACCTTTGGTATCGCCATGAACCTCACCGGCGACGGCGTGACCGGCAACAACGCTCTGGTGAATAATGAAGATACCCTCACCATGTACGATTTTTCCGTAACTACCGAACAGGTGAGAAACGCAGTGGCTCGTTATGTAGGCGATGACCATAAGTCTCCCTATGAAAACCTGCCGCTCATCAAGTCTGCGCTGGTGCAGTGGCTGGCAGACTGGAAAGATGATACCCTCATCGCCAAGCTGACCGCCTCCCCGACTGCCGGAGAAGTTATGGGCACTGAAGCCTCCATCACCGCGTCCAACAAGCTGACCTGTGCGATGATTTCCACCGCCAAGCGTAAGGCCATGCTGCACGCTCCGAAGGTGAAGCCGATTAAAATCGACGGGCAGGATAAGTACATCATGCTCATCGGACCGTACGCAGCCAGAGACCTTAAGTCTGATACTGCATGGCTCGAAGCGCAGGAACATGCAGGAATCCGCGGTTCCAACAACCCGATTTTCACCGGCGCGCTGGGTGAATACGACGGCGTGGTTCTTTATGAATACGAAAGAGTATCCACCACCCAGACCGGCGCCTCCAAGGCCAATGTGGTGCATAACCTTCTGCTGGGCCAGCAGGCTGCCTGCTATGCGGTCACCCGTGAACCGGATGCCATCAAACAGGTGGACGACTACGGCAACCGTGAAGGCAACGGCATTTCCTTCAATGCCGGCATTGAAAAGGTTGTTTTCAACGGCAAGGACTATGGCGTCATTCAGGTAATGACCGGCGGCGCTGCAGACTGACTTTCATTAATTTCACAGGGTTTCAACGTTCAGGGAGTGGCGATTCGCCTCTCCCTTTTCGTTTGAAACGAACTTGCATCAAACTTGCAATATTTTGCAACAACTTGCAACGAAAGGAGGCGGGAACATGACCATCAAGCAGCTAATCAATCGGGCTTACATGCAGGTGGGAGACACTTCCCACGTCAACTACACGCCTTTCCAGTTCCTGGAATACTACAACGAAGGCAACCAACTCCTCTGCCATCTCATTACCAAGTACATGCCGGACGAGGCAACCGACGATTCTTACAAGGATCTGGATGATGAGAGCGGCCATGACAACTTTGAGGAAACTATGCTTGTGCATTACATGGTCACCAGGATTCTGAACCTGGACATGACGGCCCTCATGCAGGAGTGGGAGAACTGGATAGCCGAAAAAGCCCGCTCTGAAGGAGGTTCCAATGTAGTAATAGCAAGGGGGTACTGGAATTATGACGGTGAACGAGCTGATTACCACCATCAACCTTGATACTAACGAAATCCTTGATGATGAATCCGATTACATCCCTTACATCAACACCGCCATTGATACGCTTTCCATGCTGCTGGCCCCCATGCATGATCCGGAGGTGACAGCATGCCGGGACGTGGCCAACAATGACGCTATCCCTACCAATTTTCTCCAGTTCATGCCGCCATCCGGCTATCCCATTACCATGAAGAACGGCACATTCCAGACGTACGATGAAAAGACGGTGCCCGATGTGTTCTATGCCATCAAGAAGCCGCACATTGCAAGCATGGACGATGCGGTGCCTTTCTCCGAGATGTACACTTTCGCCCTGGTGCAGATTGTTTCTTACCTGGTTAAGAAGAAATCCCTGATGATTGATTTCGCCAATGCGGATAACGCTTTCATCCAGCAGCTGACTGAAACCATCAGGGCGGCAAGGGCAAGGTGAGCGCCATGGCACAGGTTTTTCAGACCGCCAGCACGCAGGGATTCCCTCTGGGCATCGACTGGAGCAAGCCGGCCGAGGCGGTAGACATCAGGGCGCTGGTGCAGGCCCATAACTGCGAATACTCCGGCACGGACGGAGCCCTGCAGACGGTGCCGGGCATCCGCATCCTATACACTGCAGATAAAGACATCACCTCCATCTACTACGACGTGAATCGGAAATGCTGGTATTTCACATCTGATGGGAAGATGTACAAGACCGAGGACTACAAGACGGCCACGGAACTGGGGACCCTGACAGGTACAGACAGGCCGAGGTACTGCACTTTCGGCGGCGACGTCCTTGTCGCTTCCGGCGGCAAGCTGCAGGCCGTGAGTGGGGCAGGCGATACTCTTTCGACTGTTTCCGGCTCTCCGGATTCCTGCAATTTCGTAAGCTCCAATTCCGGATCAGTGATTACAGCGTCCACTTCGGACCATCGCCTTCACTGGAGCGCCATCGGAGATTACACGAGCTGGACGAATGACAGCAACAACAGCGCATCAGCCCAGTACGTTGACGTCGGTTACAAAGACCAGGGCTGCATTATCTCCGTTTCCTTCCTGTCGAAGGCCATCATTGTTTACAAAGAATACGGCAGAGCTTACCAGGTGGTGGGCAACCCGCACAGCGGTACGCTGGCGGTGTATCCGCTTTCTGAAACTGCTTACTGCTCCGGCTCATCTGTTTCGCTGAATGACCATTCTTACTACATCGGAAACGCAGGGCTTATGTCTTTCGCTCCGACGGACACCTACGCCAACATCCAGCCGGAGGAAACGGGGCTCGCTATCAACGCACAGCTCATCCGCATTACGGATAAGACGGCGGCCATGTGGTACGTGCCTACCCGTAAGCAGCTGTGGATTCTTCCGAGTGAGAAATCGGAGTACATCTTCATTTACCACTACCTGCCGCGCTTTGCGGACGGCCGAGGCGTCTTTACCACACGCACGCTTTCTCATGCTCTTCATGATGTGGAGAATCTGGATCATGACGTATACATTGCCTACGGCAACAAGATAGGAATCCTTGACGAGGCTATCGACACGGATGACGGGAAGCAGATAGAAACGGCAGTGACGTCGGGAAATCTGCTGGCAGAAAAGCTCTTTATCCTACTGATGAATTACACATTCGTCACGTCTAACAAGATAGCAGGCTACGGCACAGTGGAAATCTCCAACAAGAAGGCCAAGGCTCTGCAGTTCAAAGTTTCGGAAAAGCGGCTCTATGACGACACGGGGCCGCTTTATGATGCCAATACGGCACTGGCGAATCAATCTTTTACTAAACTGCTGAAGATTGGCGGCGGGCCGAACCGGTCGCTGCAGATTAAAATCTACATTGCAAAGGGCTCCGTGGCTATCCGGCAGTTTGATTACACTTATTCGGAGGTTTAACACTCATGAATTACGCAGAAACGTACCCTCTGAACGTAACCCCCCAGGGGGATTCTACCCGCTCTGCGGTGGAGAAGAACCGGAAGGAAATCCTCTCCCTGGTGTCGGCGCTGAATGCACAGCCCAGCGGGGCGGTGGGAGGAAGCCGCCAGCGTGTGCTGTCGGCGGCCATGCTGTCGGGAGCATGGAATTTCCTTTCCTCCGACGGCCTTGCGGTGATTATCAACGGCTCCGTCAATCCGGTCATCATGTCTTTTGCCGACGGCTGCGGGGAAAACGGCAATATTGATTATATCGGCGTGGTGCGGGACAAGCTCTCCGCATGGTCACTCCCTGCTAATAACACCAGCTATCTCTACGTAGAACGCTCTGACGCAGGGGCACTGACCTATGGTTCCACTACCATTGCGCCGGTGGAGCAGGACAGTGCGCCGTCTGCAGGCTCCAATGATGCCGGGCTGTGCTGGTTCTCTACGCTCGAATCGAAGATGTACGTGTGGACAGGCTCCGCCTGGCAGCATAAAGTAAGGCTTTTCGTGGGCACGGCCAAAACGGACGGATCCACGGTAAAGAGCATTTCTTACAAGGAGTACCCCCAGCAGCTGGCCCCCTCTCTTCAGCAGAAGCTGAAGGAAATCGAAACAGGGGCTACGAAGAATACTAATTGCATCTCTGCTATTAAAATCGGGAATGTGACGGTAACGGCAAATGGTCACCAGGACACATTCACCATCACGGCGGAGGGGCTTATTGCACTCTCTGCAGATGCCAAGTCAAGGACCATCAAGCTCTCCACGCCTGATCTGTCAAAGGTGTACGCCCAAGCAAAATTGGACGCTCACCCGGTGGGCTCAATCTATGAATCCACCGTCAGCACTTCCCCCGCTACCTTGTTCGGCGGCACTTGGGTGGCCATGGATGCGGGCCGTGTTCTTGTGGCACAGGGCAAAGCGGCGACGGGGACTACCTTCACTGCCGGGGCTACGGGCGGCGAGGAAAAGCACAAGCTCACCACGAGTGA
>ULTZ01016658.1_pt1 | contig 13987 bp, 9 predicted proteins | sample 1957981 | NCBI WGS metagenome assembly ULTZ01 (sample SAMEA4835745, study PRJEB28245) | human gut metagenome | biome: gut microbiome; material: fecal sample | place: Denmark | collected 2008
CACCGTGCATCTTTTATCTTTTCAAAAAGATTCTCCACACGAATATAACCAATCCTGCCAGTCACTATTTTTTCGCAGGAAAGCCCCTCCTTTGCAAGTAATTCTGCAAGGGAAGGGCTTTTATCGTACATCTGTCCGTTTTCAATATATGTATATATGTATTTACCCACAATCTACTCCAATCCAAGCATACGGGCTGCTTCGTGACCAACCGCCTCGCTGTCAGTTCCTGTAACTTCAATTCTAAGAATCCTGCTGCAATCATCATTGCCAAATAACACAACCATTCGAAGGTCACCGTTATCCTTTGTCACACAGTGTGCGCCAACCGGGGCATGACAGCCGCCGCCTGTTAATCTTAAAAATGTTCTTTCAGCAACAGCTTCTCTATCAGAATTATCATCTGACAAAGCATTTATCTTATCAAGAAGTTCTGTATTCACCTCTGCAGTCTCAATCGCAAGAACTCCCTGTGCCGGTGCCGGAATAACAACCTCCGGGTCAAGATACTCTGTTATCTCAGATGATCTGCCAAGTCTGTTAAGTCCTGCTGCCGCAAGCACAATTCCATCAAGTCCGTATGAATCATCCATAAGTTTGTTAATTCTTGTATCAACATTTCCCCTGATAGCAGTAAACTGGATATCAGGACGCAGCATTGCAAGCTGGCATGCACGCCTGAGGCTCCCAGTACCTATAACCGCACCAGAAGGAAGTTCTGAAAAACTTCCTGCAGTCTTTAATATAAGTACATCTCTGCAATCCTCTCGTTTCCACGCCTTTGCAAATGTAAGTCCAGTCTCACATTCAGCCGGCATATCCTTCATGCTGTGAACCGCCATATCAATGCTGCCTGAAAGAAGTTCTTCCTCAATCTCCTTTACAAAAATCCCCTTAGTTCCAATCGCAGCAAGTGGCTTATCCGTAACCTTGTCGCCTGTTGTCTTAATTATAACAAGTTCAAATGTATCCTCAGGATACGCCTCTTCCATTCTTCTCTTAACATATTCCGACTGGACAAGTGCCAGCTTCGAACCCCTCGTTCCTATTCTGTAATGCATAATCCTCCCTACAAGCCAAACAGTCTCTCAACCATATCTTTATACTGCTGCTGTTCATTTTCTTCCACATTTTTCAATTCTTCAATCGGTTCTTTTAACAATCTGTGTAGTGACGACTTAAGAATCTTCTTTAAGATTACCCTGTCATGGTCTGAAAGGTCAATCTTGCGGTTAAGATAATCATAGCTGTCCTGTACTATCTCATCACATTTTTTGCCAAGCGACTGGATAGTTGTATCCATTCTGCTTGATGTGAGCCATTTCTTTGTTTCCGCTATATACTCATCAATCACGCACTGGCTTTCCTTTAGCAAATGTGCCCTCTCATTCTGATTAGACTTCACAATCCCACCTATCCTGTCAAGGTCAATAAGAGTAACTCCACAAATGTCACCTGCAGATTTTTCTATATCTCTTGGTGCAGCAAGATCAAGAAGTGTCATCTTTTTACCATCTGATAATTCAGAAGCTCTAATCACCAGATGAGGTGATGAAGTCGCTGAGACAACTATATCACTGCTTTTAAGTGCTTCTGTTTTCTTATCATATGCAATAACCTGAATATCTGGAAATTCCTTAAGCAACGCCTTCGCATGCTGATAAGTTCTTGAACACACTGTTACATCAGCGCCATATTCTGCCAGATATCTTATGGCAAGAGCCGCGGTTTTGCCGCTTCCTATAACGAGTGCATGCTTTCCTGATATGCCACATACTCTGTCTAACTCCTGAATACCGACATAGCATACAGATACTGGTTTTTCACTTACCTTGTACTCTGTCTTAATCCGCTTTGCACAGCTTACCGCTTCTCTTACTATATAATTAAGCTCTTTCCCGCTGTGTCCAAGCGTTCTTGAAAGGTCTGCCGCATCCTTTAACTGGCCTAGTATCTGATCCTCTCCAAGCACCATGCTTTCAAGTCCGGCGGCTATGCAAAACAGATATACCAGTGCTTCTTCACCACATTTGACACCGGCTAATTTAGTATCAGTAAGTCCAAAATAATCATTGAATAAATCGGACATTACTTGTACAAATGTTTCATCCTCATACAGATAAAACACTTCACATCTGTTGCATGTTGAAAGGCACATGCACTGGTTCACACCTGCTTTCTCTGCCTGCTGCATAAAGTCTGCTATCCCGCTGTCTGTGAATGTAATCTTATCCCTTACTGAAAGGTCTGTATTCTTATAATTAATTCCTACATATCCTAACTGCATCTGTATTCCCACTTATTATCCGAATTATTTCCTGAAGAATTCTTCCATAACCTCTATTGTACGGTTGATATCCTCATTAGTGTGTGCGTCTGATACGAACATTGCCTCAAACTGTGATGGTGCAATGTATATTCCGTTATCAAGCATATGTCCAAAGTATTCTGCATACTTCTTAGTGTCTGACTTTACTGCACTGTCATAATCTTCAACTGCATCTGGTGTAAAGAATATGCTCATAAGTGAGCCAATCTGATTAACCGATACCCTTCCGGCTCCACATTTTCTTACACTGTCAGCAATACGCTTTGTCTTAGTCTCAAGTCTGTCGTATATATCCTTATTATCTCTTAAGATTCTTAAAGTCTCTAAGCCTGCTGCTGTTGCAATTGGATTGCCTGACAATGTTCCTGCCTGATATACAGGGCCGTCAGGACTTACCATACGCATAATGTCAGCTCGTCCGCCATATGCGCCGACTGGCATACCCCCACCTACAATCTTTCCAAGAGTTGTAAGGTCTGGCTTTATGTTAAAGTACTCCTGCGCTCCGCCAATTGAAAGTCTGAAGCCTGTTATTACCTCATCAAATATAAGAAGGCTTCCATTCTCCTTAGTTATGTCTCTTAAGAATTCAAGAAATCCATGTCTTGGAAGCACAACTCCCATGTTAGCTGCAACAGGTTCAACTATTACCGCAGCTATTTCATCTTTATTGTTATCAAAAAGCTCCTTCACAGAATCGCAGTCATTGTACTCTGCTACAAGTGTATTCTTAGTGTAATCAGCAGGAACTCCTGCACTGTCTGGAACTGATGTTGTAAGTGCTGCTGAACCGGCTTTTACCAAAAGTCCGTCCGAATGTCCATGATAACAGCCTCTGAACTTAATTATCTTGTCTCTTCCGGTGTAGCCTCTTGCCACACGGATTGCACTCATAACAGCTTCTGTTCCTGAGCTTACAAGACGGCTCACCTCCATTGTAGGAATAAGCTCATATATAAGCTCTGCCATCTCAACTTCTCTCTTGGTTGGCGCACCATATGTAAGGCCTGCTTCCGCAGCTTCCTTAACCTTTGCAATTACTCTGTCATGTGCATGTCCTAATATTCCCGGTCCCCATGAACATATGTAATCAATCATTTCATTCCCATCTACATCAGTAATTCTGTCTCCCTTGGCAGAAGCTATGAATCTTGGCACTCTGTCAACTGCCTTGTATGCCCTGACAGGACTGTTTACACCACCCGGCATATGTTTTACTGCTCTCTCATATAAATCCTTTGACATCTCTTCATTCATAAAACCAGCTCCTCCTGCTTAATTTAATACTGCTAAAAATGTTACTCTTCCTTTAACCATTTTGCCACATCTATAGCATGATATGTTATTATCATCTTAGCTCCGGCTCTCTTAAAGCCCGTCATATTCTCCATTACAATCTTCTTCTCATCAATCCAGCCATTCATTGCTGCTGCCTTAACCATCGCGTACTCACCGCTTACATTATAAGCAACAATCGGGATATTGAAGTTAAGCGCTATCTCTTTCATAACGTCCATATATCCGAGTGCCGGTTTTGCAATAATCATGTCTGCACCTTCTAATATGTCTTCTTCAACTTCCCTTAACGCTTCTTTTCCATTAGCCGGGTCCATCTGATATGTCTTTCTGTCACCAAATCCCGGTGCTGAATGTGCGGCATCCCTGAACGGTCCGTAATATCCTGATGCAAATTTGGCACTGTATGAACATATAGGAATATTAACCAGTCCTGCCTCATCAAGTGCATTTCTGATTGCCTCAACTCTCTTATCCATCATGTCACTCGGTGCAATTATATCTGCCCCCGCTTTTGCATAAGCAACTGACGCCTTTGCAAGAAGCGGCAGTGTCTCATCATTTAATATAACGCCATCTTTTACAAGTCCGCAGTGTCCATGTGATGTGTACTCACACAGGCACACATCAGCCATGATAACAAGCTCTGGATAAGCATCCTTAATAAGGCGGATTGCCCTGCACACAACACCTTCCTCGTCATATGCCTCACTTCCGACCTCATCTTTATGTACAGGTATTCCAAAAAGCAGAATTCCCTTAATTCCAACCTCTACAGCACGTCCGATTTCTTCAAGAACATGGTCAAGCGAATACTGACATATTCCCGGCATTGATGGTACTTCCTGTATTACATCGTTCTCCTCCGTAACAAATACAGGGTATATAAGCTCGTCCTCCCTTACATGATTCTCTCTTACCATATCTCTTAATGTCGCATTCATTCTTAATCTTCTTGTTCTGTCCATGATTATCATCTTCCTTCCAACGTTTCCTATATAATAGCATTGCATATAAACATTGTAAACTGGTATGTTATGTTCTGCTGTGTATCTTAACCATTCTTGCATACTCACCATCAAGCTTCATAAGCTCCTCGTGAGTTCCTCTCTCCTTGATGCCCTCGTCAGTAAGCATCAGGATTTCCTCCGCATTTTCAATAGTTGTAAGTCTGTGTGCTATTACAAATGTGGTTCTGTTCTTAGCCAGCTTCTCAAGTGATTCCTGTACAATCTGCTCACTCTCATTATCAAGTGCTGATGTCGCCTCATCAAATATAAGAATTGGAGGATTCTTTAAGAATACTCTTGCAATTGACAGTCTCTGCTTCTGACCTCCTGACAATTTGACTCCGCGTTGTCCGATATCTGTGTCGTATCCGTTCTCAAAGCTCATAATAAAATCATGCGCATTTGCAAGCTTTGCCGCTTGAATTACTTCTTCGTCTGTAGCATCTGGCTTTCCATATCTTATGTTCTCTTTAATTGTACCCATAAACAGATACACATCCTGCTGTACAACTCCAATATGGTCACGCAGGCTTTTAAGCGTAACATCTTTGATATCTGTTCCGTCAATCTTAATCGAACCGCCCGTCACCTCATAAAATCTTGGAATAAGCGAGCAGAGTGTTGTCTTTCCAACTCCCGAAGGACCTGCAAGTGCAACATATTCTCCCGGTCTTACTGACAGATTAACCCCGGAAAGCACCTCGTCCACGCCGTCCTTATATCTGAATGACACATTTTCAAATGTTATTGCACCCTTCACATCAGTAAGCTCCTTTGCATCAGGCTTATCAGCTATTTCCGGCTCTACTGAAAGAATCTCTAAGAATCTTTCGTAACCCGAATAGCCATTCTGGAACTGCTCTGTGAAATCAATAAGCACCTTAACTGGCTCCGTAAAAATATTTATATACAGTAAAAATGTAACGAAATCCGTAATATTTACCCAGCCCTTTGCAATTCCAATACCACCTGCTGCAATTACAATTACATTTATCATTGTTGTAAATGCAGTAAGTCCCGCATTGTACATTCCCATATAATGATAGCTGTCTCTCTTAGATTCAAGGAATAAGTCATTGCCTTTCTTAAATTTCTCACATTCAATATCTTCATTTGCAAATGACTTGACAACCCTTATTCCAGACAGATTGTCCTCTATCTGTGCATTTATCTCACCTATTCTTACCCTGTTTCTCTTAAATGCCCTCTTCATGCGCTTGTTAAGCACATACGCGAATACAAGCATGAACGGAATCAGCACAAATGCGGCAATCGTAAGTCTTAAGTCAATCGAACTTAATATGCATAATGCACCAATTATCTTAATCAGTGAAATAGTTATATTCTCTGGTCCATGATGCAAAAGCTCTGTAATATCGAACAAATCTGATGTTATTCTTGATAATAACTGTCCAACCTTCTGGTCATCATAGAATGAATATGAGAGCTTCTGATAATGATTGAATATCTCTGCCCTCATATCGTACTCAATCTTTGCACCCATTACATGTCCATAATTAGATATATAGTAGTTGCAGCCCCACTGTATCAGTACAAGCACAAACAGCACTCCAACAATAATCATAATCCTTGAAAGTGCTTCATTGGCACTCATATATGCGACCTTTGATGTAATGAACCTTACAACAAGTGGTATCACAAGTGCCACCGCTGCTGACATCATTGCCAGTATCATATCAAGTATAAATGTGCCTAAATACGGCTTGTAGTATTTAGCCAGCTTCTTAAGATTCTCTTTCATAATCTTCTCCTGTTTTCTATATTTAATCTTCTTCAATTCCTGCCCGATATTATAGCATAAAGTAAGACAATGAAAAAGTATATAAAATGTCCGGCATGCAATTCATTTTAAATCGCATGCCGGACATTTTTAACCTTCTACTCGCTCACAAGTTCCGCTTTCTGTGCCTTACCATCTCTGCCTGCTCCGTTAATTGCAAGATATAAAAGCCCTATTCCAATAAATATAAGCAACAGAACCACAATCATATACACAACTCCAATTCCTAGAGATTCAGACCCCATCTGGCTTAAATCCCAGCCAAACCAACCTGTCGGCGCTGCATAATTAAGGAAGTTATAAGGTGCTGTCATTGTATCATACCATCTTACTCCAAGTGCAGCCAGTATGTATACGAATGCAACATAGCAAAGTGGTGGAATAACTGCATATATTGCATATATTTTCTTTGCCGAAAATCCCTTATCAAACATAAGGAAATCTGCAATTGCAAACACCGGACCAATTAAATGTACTCCAAGACTTCCCGCATATTTATTAAGATATGCACCAATCAGTCCATTCTCTGAAGTCGGTCCAAGAATAATCATATACACCAGACATGTCAGTGTAATCGAAAGTGTCATAAGGAATTTAAGAATATAAAGCCCATTGCTCTTATAATCCTTTTCCTTAGTAAGCAGTATAACATCAAGCACAATAAACACCGCCAGCACAATATCAAGTGCCACATTAGACAGCGTTGTAAAAAATGTAAATGACTTAATACTGTCAATCGTAAACACAAGACCATACACTGAAGCAATCAGTGATATTACCTTAAAAATAATACTTGTAATCAATTTTTGCCTGTTAAAAACATTAGTATTCAATTTGAGCCTCCAATTATTTTGATTTTCAAATTATAATACATATTAGTTTGATTATCAAGTTATTTATACAAAGTATCAATATATTCTTTCAGTTTATAATATGATTCTTCATCTACTTTATAATCTGCTCCATTCCATGTAACTTTTCCAGCAAGTACAATCGTATTTGCCACCCCATCTTTATAATATGTAATGCAATATCCCCAACCATTAGCCTGTGGGAATTTCTTTGCCTTAAGATTCATATTCTTTACCAGGCTGCTTATCTGCATTCTCTGTTCCTCATTCGGTGTTATAGTCTTTCCTGTACCACCAGACATTATTGTCATCTCATTAAAGCCGCTGATATCAATATTAACTACCTGTTTTGATGTACTGCCTATCAGATACACTGCAATCCCCACAACTGCCAGTGCAGCAATAATCGCTGCTATAGCTTTTCCGCTTATTTTCTTCTTCATAAGATACCTCCTATCTTCTCTCTGTTTCATAGATCAGCCTGTTACTCTTTCTTGTTCCTTTTGGACTTCCTCCGTGGCTTCCACCGCGTCAATGTCCAATCCGCCACTATTTCTCACTCCTTTTGGACTTCCTCCGTGGCTCACTCCGCTTCAACGTCCAATCTACCTCTCTTTCTCGTTCCTTTTGGACTTCAACCTGTCTCGCAACCGCTTCAACGTCCAATCCGCCTCTCTTTCTCGTTCCTTTTGGACTTCAACCTGCCTTCACTCTGCTTCAATGTCCAATCCGCCACAGCTTTTCTTTTCTTCTACATATATATACGAATCCCTCTCTCAAAAAGTTTAACTTTACACCCTTACTTCCCACAATTTTCCCATCTTCTCCCCACCACAAAAAACTCCCGCAGGGACAAGCCCTGCGGGAGCATTTGAGAAACATACAAACTATTAAGTTATATATTAATTACTTGTAAAGTTCTACTAACTTCTGGAGATGCTCATATCTTTCCTTAGCAACTTCCTCAGACTTAGTGAAGAGTCTCTCAGCTCTTTCTGGGAATGGCTTAACAAGTCTTGTATAACGAGCCTCGTTATTAAGGAATTCCTGATATGATCCATCACCTTCCTTAGATGTAAGTGTGAATGGATTCTTTCCTTCAGCCTTAAGTGCTGGGTTGAATGAGAAGAGGTTCCAGTAACCAGCCTTAACAGCCTTCTTCATCTCATCCTGGCAGTGGTTCATACCACCCTTAGCAATACCGTGAAGTTCGCAAGGAGCGTAACCAATGATAAGTGATGGTCCGTTGTAAGCCTCTGCTTCCTTGATTACCTTAAGAGCCTGAGCCATGTTAGCACCAAGAGCAATCTGAGCTACATATACATAACCATACTGCATAGCGATTTCAGAAAGGCTCTTCTTTCCGATTTCCTTACCTGCTGCAGCGAACTGGCAAACCTCACCGATGTTAGAAGCCTTAGAAGCCTGTCCACCTGTGTTAGAATACATTTCTGTATCGAATACCATAACGTTAACGTTCTCACCAGAAGCAAGTACGTGGTCTAATCCGCCGTAACCGATATCGTAAGCCCATCCATCACCACCGAAGATCCATACAGACTTCTTAGCAAGATAATCCTTCTTAGCTAATACCTGTGGAGCTGTTGGACAACCATCTGCAGCTGCCTTCTCTAACTCTGCAACAAGAGCTTCTGTAGCTGGTGTGTTAGCCTTAGTATCATCCTTAGTCTCGATGTACTTAGCTACTGCTGCCTTGAACTCAGCAGATGCCTTATCAGATGCAGCCATCTCTTCGATCATCTCGATAGCCTGCTCTCTGATGTACTTCTGACCAATATACATACCTAAACCATGCTCAGCATTATCCTCGAATAATGAGTTACACCAAGCTGGACCCTTCTTAGAATCCTTGTTTACTGTATATGGTGAAGTAGCAGCTGGGTTACCCCAGATAGAAGAACAACCTGTAGCATTAGAAATGTACATCTGCTCACCGAATAACTGTGTAATTAATCTAGCATATGATGTCTCTGCGCATCCTGCACATGAACCTGAGAATTCAAGTAATGGCTGGTTGTACTGAGAACCGATTGGAGTTTCAACAAGCGCTGGCTTGATTTCCTTCTTACCAACGTTAGCAACGAGGTAATCAAATACAGGCTGCTCAGCTGACTGAGATTCCTGTGGAACCATCTTAATAGCTTCTCCTGCCTTAGGACATACAGTAACACACTCGCCACATCCCATACAATCTAAAGGAGATACAGACATTGTATACTTCATAGTTGTATCTACAGCATGCTTAGAATCTGCAAGCTTGATGTTTGCTGGAGCTGCTGTAACTTCATCAGCTGAAAGAATAAATGGTCTGATTGTTGCATGTGAACAAACAAATGCACAGCTGTTACACTGAACGCAGGCTGCTGGATCCCACTCAGGAACCATAACTGCTGTTCCTCTCTTCTCGTATGCAGAAGCACCTGTTTCGAACTGACCATCAGCGCAATCCTTGAATGCTGAAACTGGAAGGCTGTCACCATCCATCTTAGAGATTGGCTCAAGAAGATCGTTAACTAACTTAACAACTTCTGGACGTCCTGTCTTAGCTTCCTTAGGAGCATCAGCTTCTGGATTAGCCCAAGAATCTGGAACTTCTACCTTATGTATAGCATCTACACCGGCATCAATAGCCTTGTAGTTCATCTCTACTACAGCATCACCCTTCTTAGAGTAAGACTTCTTAGCAGCTTCCTTCATGAACTTAATAGCATCATCGATAGGCATTACATCAGCTAACTTAAAGAAAGCAGACTGTAAGATTGTGTTAGTTCTCTTACCCATACCGATTTCGATAGCCTTATCAATGGCATTGATTGTGTAAAGCTGAATCTTGTTATCATAAATGTACTTCTTAGCTTCAGCGTTAAGATGATGTCCTAATTCTTCATCTGTCCACTGACAGTTAATCATGAATACTCCGCCTGGCTTAACATCCTGTACCATCTTCATACCCTGTGTAACATATGCTGGGTTATGACATGCTACGAAGTCAGCCTGATTGATGTAATATGGACTCTTAATTGGGTTATCACCAAATCTTAAGTGAGAAATTGTGATACCACCTGTCTTCTTAGAATCATACTGGAAGTATGCCTGGATGTACTTGTCTGTGTGGTCACCGATAATCTTAGTAGAGTTCTTGTTAGCACCTACTGTACCATCTCCACCGAGACCCCAGAACTTACATTCCTTAGTACCAGCAGCTGAAGTAATTGGAGCTGGCTTAACTTCTGGAAGTGAAAGGTTAGTAACATCATCAACGATACCAATTGTGAATCTGCTCTTAGGAGCATCATTCTCTAATTCCTTATATACAGCGAAGATAGATGAAGGTGGTGTATCCTTAGAACCAAGACCATATCTGCCACCAACTAATGTGATGTCGTTAAGTCCTGCTTCACGAAGTGTTGTAGCAACATCAAGGAAAAGAGGCTCACCAAGAGAACCTGGCTCCTTTGTTCTGTCAAGTACAGCAATCTTCTTAGCTGTCTTAGGAATAACCTTTAAGATAGCTTCTGATGACCATGGTCTGTAAAGTCTTACCTTAATAAGACCAACCTTTTCACCCTTAGCTGTAAGATAATCAATAACTTCTTCTACTACGTCGTTAACAGAACCCATAGCGATGATTACTCGCTCTGCATCTGGTGCACCATAGTAGTTAAATAATCCATAATTAGTACCGAGCTTCTCGTTAACCTTGTTCATGTACTTCTCAACTACTGCTGGAAGAGCATCATAAACTGAGTTACAAGCCTCTCTGTGCTGGAAGAAGATATCACCATTCTCATGTGAACCACGAGCTGATGGATGATTAGGATTAAGAGCGTGTGCTCTGAATTCTTCAACTGCATCCATTGGGCACATATCCTTAAGATCTTCGTAATCCCACTCTTCAATCTTCTGAATCTCGTGTGATGTACGGAAACCATCAAAGAAGTTAAGGAAAGGTGTCTTTCCTTCAAGTGCTGCACAGTGAGCTACTGGTGAAAGATCCATAACCTCCTGTGGGTTAGTTTCACAAAGCATTGCAAAACCTGTCTGACGACATGCATATACATCTGAATGATCACCAAAGATGTTCAATGCATGTGATGATACTGTACGGGCAGATACGTCGAATACGCATGGGAGCTGCTCACCAGCTATCTTATACATATTAGGAATCATAAGTAAAAGGCCCTGTGAAGCTGTAAATGTTGTTGTTAATGCACCTACACCTAAAGAACCATGAACTGTACCTGCAGCACCAGCCTCTGATTCCATCTCAACTACCTTAACAGTACTGCCGAAAATGTTCTTTCTTCCGGCTGCTGACCACTGGTCAACATAATCTGCCATCGGGCTTGATGGTGTGATTGGATAGATACCAGCAACTTCTGTATATGCATAAGCTACATGTGCAGCGGCTGTATTACCATCCATAGAATGTTTCTGTCTTGCCATTATAAATATTTCCTCCTTAAGAAAATTTAGGCGGCATAAATGTACCAGCTATAAATAACCAGATATACATTATACGTCCCTACATATTACTTAATATTTTATTATCTTTATCTCCAAAAGTAAAGGCATAAATGTGAGATTTCATGCTTATTTCATTATTAAAATCAATACAATGCCATTAAAAACTGGACTTTTCCAATGTCCAAGCATCGGAAAAGTCCAATTACACGATTTACATATTCTTATTATTACTACATTTTATTAATAAATCATTATATTAATCGTCTTCACCCTGAAGTGCATCATAACCTGATTCTCCGGTTCTTACCTTTACTACATCCTCAACATCATATACAAAAATCTTACCATCACCGATATGACCTGTATAGAGAGCCTTTCTTGTAGCATTGATAACATCCATTACAGGAACTGAAGATATTACCATCTCAACCTGTGTCTTAGGAAGAAGCTGGATATCCATTGGAACACCTCTGTAATATTCAGGAGCACCCTTCTGTGTACCACATCCAAGAACCTGTGTAACTGTCATACCTGTAACTCCGATATCGTTCATGGCCTTCTTGAATCTCTCGAATCTCTCCTGCTTCATAAGAATCTCAACCTTGGTAATCTTCTTGCCATCACCTGCATCAGATGTCTTAACAAGAGCAGGTACAGAAGCTTCCATTGATTCTGAACCGATTACATCAGCATCACCGTCAACAAAGTCCATACCACCAAATTCGAATCCTGCATAAGCACTTGAAAGACCATGCTCCATAATATCAAGGCCTCTGATTTCTTCTTCCTTAGAAGCTCTGAGTCCGATTGTAGCCTTAATTACTGTGAACACAATCACCATGCATACAGCTGCCCATGCTGCAACTGATACAAATCCTAATAACTGAAGTCCAAGCTGTGTGAATCCACCGCCATAGAAAAGACCTTCGCCCTTAATTGAACCACCTTCTAAAGCAATTGCATATCCTGGAGCTGAGCTTGTTGCAAAAAGGCCAACAGCAATTGTACCCCAGATACCATTCATCATATGTACTGCTACAGCACCTACAGGATCATCAACATGAAGCTTGTAGTCAAGAAGCCATACGCCGAATACTACTAAAAGACCAGAAACAATACCTATCATTGTTGCACCAAATGCATCTGTTACATCACAAGGAGCTGTTATACCAACAAGACCTGCAAGTGAAGCATTTAAACACATTGAAACATCAGGCTTACCATATCTTATCCATGTGAATATCATACATGTTACTGTAGCTACTGCAGGAGCAACTGTTGTTGTAAGGAAAATAGAGCCTAAATCTTCAATTGTTGTTGCTGCTGCACCGTTAAATCCATACCAGCCAAACCACAGAATAAATACACCAAGTGCACCAAGTGGAATATTGTGTCCTGGGAAAGCATTTACCTTTATAACCTTACCATTAGCATCCTTTTCAAACTTACCAATACGAGGTCCAAGAATCTTAGCACCAATAAGAGCTGAAATACCACCAACCATGTGAATACAACAAGAACCTGCAAAATCATGGAAGCCTAACTGTGCAAGCCAGCCACCGCCCCAGATCCAGTGAGCTTCTATTGGATAGATAAGTGCTGAGATAACTGCTGAGTATACACAATATGATAAGAACTTTGTTCTCTCAGCCATGGCACCTGAAACAATAGTAGCTGTTGTAGCACAGAATACTAAGTTAAATACGAAACTAGAAAAATTAAAATCTTTGTAAGCTGTGAAGATATCAAAACCAGGCTTTCCAATAAAACCAAGTAAATCCTCACCTAATAAGAAACTGAATCCAATAAGAACGAACATTACTGTACCAATACAGAAGTCCATCAGATTCTTCATAATAATGTTACCTGAATTCTTTGCTCTTGTGAATCCTGTTTCTACCATTGCAAAACCTGCCTGCATCCAGAAAACAAGAGCTGCACCTATAAGGAACCACACACCGAATAATTCGGCATCTACCGCTGATAAAATCTCTTGCATAACCATTTCCTCCCTAATCAGAAATTCTTTTTAATTTAATTGCCGGTAACAGAGTTGATCAGGTTCTGTACCTGATTAAACAGAATGCAAAAAAGGCGTGCAGGCAGTTTTCCCAAACTGCTTACACGCCTTTGTGTACATCACTGTTCAATTTATGTTGTTCATTATACTCGCCATTTTCAATAATTATTGAAAAAATCGGACATTTTTATT
>ULTZ01038551.1_pt1 | contig 13877 bp, 10 predicted proteins | sample 1957981 | NCBI WGS metagenome assembly ULTZ01 (sample SAMEA4835745, study PRJEB28245) | human gut metagenome | biome: gut microbiome; material: fecal sample | place: Denmark | collected 2008
ATCAATATCTGCGGTCACTAATACAACAATTGATAAAATAATGGATATTAAAAGTGGATTTAATAGCGCAATTTTAAATTTCTTTTTCAGAAATGCCCCCGCCATATACGCAAGCAGACTAATGGTAACTCCTGCAAAAAGTGAGTTCTCTAAAAATTCATTCATGGTCTTTCCCCTCATCTTTCTTAATCATCCACTGAGCCGTTTTTCCCGTTGCCACAGCTACCGCAACAAAACTAACAAACGTAATAATTCCCACGGGAATTAAAAGAGGTTTTAACACATTCCACGATACCATCAGACCAACGCCCGCCGGAATAAACATCACCGGCATAATTTCAATCAAAAACTTCCCTACCTCCTTCACCGAAGACAGTTTAATATGTCCCGTCATCAAACCCACAAATAAAATCACCATACCGTAAATACTTGCCGGAATTGGCAGCGGCAGAACATATTTGACAAGTTCGCCAACAAATGTGATACATAGAATAAGTAAAAACTGCTTTAAATATTTCATAATCCTCTTCCTTAACGTAATATAATAAATTGGTAGTACCAATTTGGCACCACCAACTATTATACAACGGATATCCTTCTTGTCAAGAATTTCTTCTTTTTTCCAGCTCAGCAATATTTTCATTTACCCTTTTTTTCGAAAGCGGATAGACAAAAAGCAAAATCATCGCCACAATAAAAAGCCCAATTGCAGGTATCAGACATGACATCTGAAAAATCCGGTCAAGAATCACCGCTCGCCTTGCTATCTGCTCTGCTCCCTGCGGATTATGCATAAGCTGTGCCTGATATCCAATCGCCGCTAAAATCGTCCCCACCAGACCCGACGATAAAGCCTGCCCTAACTTTCTCGCAAACGAATACAAGGAATACACGGTTCCATCCTCGCGCACCTTATTTTTTACCTCGGCATCATCAATCACATCTGTTATCATTGCCCAAATAACTGTGTTAAAAAAGCCAATTCCGATATAGGCAAGGACAAAAAATCCAACGTAAACCCATTCATTTTTCGGATATATTACCATACACAAAAACAAAATCACCGCACCAAATAAGCAGGAAAAAGCCGACAACTCCCGTTTTCCATAACGCACAGACAGCCGTGTGGCAAGCGGTGCACACACACCTAACACCGCCAGACTGGTGAGAAGCGAAAACATTGACTGTGCCTTAGCGCTATTATACACTTCCGGAAATACATACGCAGAAATCCCCTGCATGCCAAGTAAGGCAAGCAGCAAAAACATCGCCGCCGCAATAATGCCAAGCAATGCCGGGTTTTTCATTAGATTTTTTAACTGGCTTGTGAACTGGATTTTCCCTTCACTAGCCGGTACCTCGACACGCTCTGCCGTGAGTCTTACACACAGCAAATAACACAAAAAGGATAGAACAGAAAAAACACCGGCAATTACCGTCATACGAAATCCCGACAAAACCGTCTGACCTTCCACCGTAACATAAGCAAGCATCGGTGTTCCTGCCCCAATCACAAGCCCCGCAAGAGTTGCTCCAACCGTCCGCCAGGTTGAAAGCTGCGCCCGGTCTTTTGCTTCGGCAGAAATAGCCGAAGCCATTGAACCATACGGAATATTAACCGCCGTATAGAAAATCGACCCCCACAAAATATACGTGACAACCATCCAGCCTACCTTAAACCAATACGGCATACCGGCAAATGCTGACTGATAAATCAAAAAACTGGAAATCGCAACCGGACCACACATCCGCCTTATCCATGGACGAAATTTTCCGTCCTTCCCCGGTTTACTCCGATCCACAATCTGTCCCATTGTAATGTCCGTGAATGCATCTAAAAAACGAGCAGCCATCATTAACATTCCCACCACACCGGCACCAATTCCCATAACGTCTGTATAAAATTTCAACATGAAAGCCGATGATAAGATAAAAGTAAAATCATTTCCGAAATCGCCAAACATATACCCGATTTTATCACGCATACCAAAGGGTCTGACTTGTTTATCCATTTAAATTCTCCTTTTTAATTTCGTTCAGTTTCATATTCAGACTTTCTAAAAAGCCATCCGGTGCCATTGCCCCAAGCATTTCCTTCATACTTTCCAGTTTCATTTTTTTCATCATATCCCACATGCCTTCCCCTTTTGCAAGTGTCATGCCGGTAATCAATTTCATTGCTTTCGTGACAAGTTCCATCGCCTCATCATTTTCACTGATTTCCTCTAGCGTACACCGGATATGATAACGGCCTTTTGGGTATTTCATTTCCTCCGAAAGATTTAGAGGTCCAACCTCCTGAAACCAGTTTGCCACGCCTTCTTCCCTCTCACTGGCTTCTGGGAATACATAGCTTTCCGGCTCTTTTTCCACCCTTTCAATCGTCACAGCATCCCACACATCTCCTGCCTTCACAAGAATTGCATTTTTACCTTCACTAAGAGAAATCGGAAAAGATGCCACATGGCGTTTTACCTCATTTACCGCCATTTCTTCCCCATTCACAAAAAGTGTCACCCTCTCCTGATTTGTATACACGCGGATTTGGGTATTCTCCCCGGCGCGGAGCGAATACCGCTTATCACAGATATGAACCATCGGTTCCGGATTCCAGTACGCCTTGTATAGATAAAAACTATCCTTTTTAATTTTTCTGTCCATCGTTACAAGGCCTTTGTTATTTCTTCCCGTCACACCGCCTTCTGAACGTGCGGCGCATCCAAAATCAAACATATTCCACACATAAGAGCAGAAAATCCAAGGGCGTCTCTCTAACATATGTGCCATATATTCGTGGTATCTTGCCTGATATGCCTCACTATAATCTTTACACTTTGGATTCCCTCCCTGATAGGTAATGATTCCCTCACATCCATACTCCGACAACCCGATACAGCGGTTTGGATATTTTTCATGATACTCATCCATCCACGGTCCATTGTCCTCTGTCTTTCCGCCATACCAGCCAAAATAATGGTTATAACTTTCCACATCGGTAATTTCATGCATCGGGCCATCTTTCGGCGTCATCGTCACATGAGCAATCGTTGTAAGGCGGTATGGGTCAATCTTTTTAGCAAGCGCATTTAACTCCCTGTGATTCTCCACAAGTTTTTCAGAAATACCCCCAATCAAAATTTCATTGGAAATGCCCCAGAAACAAATGCTTGGATGATGGTCATTCTGATAAATAAGTTCTTTTAACTGGGTTATACAATTCTCATGTGCTAAAGGTTCTTCATTCATCACGCTGATAAAAGGAATTTCTGCCCAGACAACAAATCCTCTTTTATCACACTCATTATAGAACTCCTGCGCGTGCTGGTAATGAGCAAGACGCACCGTATTTGCCCCGATTTCTTCAATCAGCTCAGCATCCCGGATGTGATCCTCTTTTGTAAGTGCATTTCCCTGATACAATTTATCCTGATGCCGGCTCACGCCTCGCAGCGGCACACAATTTCCATTTATTAGGAAACCGCGCCCGGGATCACAGCAAAAAGTCCTTACACCAAATTTAAGTTCCACTTCATCCAGGCATTCGTTATTACGCATAATGATCGCCTTTAACGTATACTGATAGCCATTTTTAATATCCCAGCGGTGCGGTTTATAAAGAGGAATGGAAGTATCCGGTGAATCAGCCGGACGTGCCGCACCTGCCACCTCTTTTCCAGCCTCATCAAAAATCTGATAAATCACCTGATTTTCTTTTTCCGCCCCGCAAATCTGCGTTCGGATGTGAAGCATAAAATCCTCTTTATCCCACGAAGCCGGTTCTGTGGCAGCATGGATTCCCAAATCTCCGTAATGTAACAGTTCAAAATGTGTTTCAGGCACGCAAATCAGATGTGCACCACGATACAGCCCGCCATAAAAAGTAAAATCAGCCGACTGCGGATAAATGGCATCACATTTTTCATTGCTGCACCAAATCGCTATCGTATTAAATTCTTCGGTACATTTTTCCGTAATATCGGCTCGAAATGCCGAATAGCCACCCTCATGGCTCACAACGAACTCACCATTTACAAACACTTTTGCCTGCTGCCCCGCCGCCGGTATCTCCAAAAACAAACGAGAATACTTCGCAGACGGCTCCCACTTATTCAACGTTTTTACATACCAGTAACTGCCTCTGTCATATGTTCCATCTCCCTTTTGTCCATCCAGTGCATTCCATGTGTGAGGCAGCGAAACAAGTTCTCCATCTCCCGGTCTTGCCTCCAAAACATCCACATCCGCATGAATAAACCACCAATTTTCATTAAAATCTAAAATCTGACGCATTTCTTTATTCCTCCATTGAATCATTCTCTTTTTACTTATACCCAAAAAAAAAAGAAACTATCCGTTTATGCTTTCGTTACGCATAAATTGATAGTTTCTTTTTCAATTCAAATTTTAATTAACGCGCCAGCGCATTCATAACCGCTTCTCTCTCGCTGTAATGGTATTTCACACCATTGATTTCCTGATATTCTTCATGACCTTTACCAAGAAGAATAATCATATCGCCATCCTCAGCATGGTCAACTGCGTAATTCACGGCCTCCTGACGGTCCGGAATCACCACATACTCACCGTTTGTCTTTGCTAGACCAACCTCAATATCTTTTACAATATCCATTACATCTTCTGTTCTCGGATTATCACTTGTCACAATTGCAAGTTCCGCTAGATTTCCAACGGCCTCTCCCATCTCGTAACGGCGCAGTTTGCTTCGATTGCCGCCACAGCCGAAAATAGCAATAATCCGGTGCGGATTATAACCGCGCAGAGTCTTTAACACACTCTCGGTACTCACACCATTATGCGCAAAATCAATCAATACGGAAAATCCTCTGCCGGTCGGAACATTTTCCACACGGCCACGCACTTTTACGTGCTCAAGCGCATGCAGAATCACCTCTTCCGGCATTTTTAACAGAGCACCGGTACAAGCTGCACACATTCCATTGTAAATATTAAAACGTCCCGGCAGACCAACGATGATATCTCCGTTCAAAAGACCATTCGCATGGAATTTCATGCACAGATTTCCCTCGTTATTCACATGCTCAATTTCCGTTGCCGTCATATCCGCATCTTCTGTTCCATATGTTTTAATCTCACAAGTCGCATCTTTTATCATTTCTTTCCAGTGCGGGTCATCACGATTTACAATTCCGATGTCACACATCGTAAACAGACGGCTCTTGCAGTACAAATACTCATTAAAATCTGCATGCTCATTTGGTCCAATGTGGTCCGGCGTAATATTGGTAAAAATACCATAATTAAAATGCATTCCTGCCACACGGTCCATCTTGATTCCCTGTGAGCTGACTTCCATTACCATATACTCGCATCCGGCATCCACCATGTCTTTAAAATATCTCTGCAAATCATAGGATTCCGGTGTTGTATGCTCCGTCGGTGTCACCTTACCGGCAATTGCCACACCAATTGTACCAACAATTCCGCAGGTTTTCCCGGATTTTTCAATAATATCACGAATCATATATGTGGTTGTCGATTTTCCTTTTGTTCCTGTAATTCCAATCGAAATCATCTTCGATGCCGGATAATCAAAATACGCCTGGGATAAAAGACTCAGCGCTGCTCTGCCATTTGCCACACGAATCACCGTAATACTTTCATCTATGGACTCAATCTCTTTTTCCACAACAAGCACCGATGCGCCCTTTTTCACAACATCCGGAATGTATTTATGACCATCGACAACCGTTCCTGCAATGGCAACAAACAACATTCCCTCTTTCATTTTTCTGGAATCATATGCGATGTCTGCCACTTCCGTATCAAGGCTTCCCTGTACCAGTTCGTACTCGATGTGCTCCACTAATTTACTTAACTTCATTTCGCCGACCTCCCTTTACTCGATTAATTGATAATGTTTCAATGCCTTCTCAATCCCATCTTCCATCACCGCCGCTGTTACATAATCGACCGACGGAAAAATATCCGGATTGCCGCTTCCCATTGCAATGCTGATGCCGGTAAAATCAAGCATCGGCAAATCATTTGTACTATCACCAATTCCTACCGTATGCGCTCTGTCAATTTCTAAGCGTTTACAAAGGAAATCAATTCCGGTCGCCTTTGAATAACCTTTTGGCACGACCTCATAAAAAGTCGGGTCACGTAAAATAAAATCAAACGTGTTTTCCCATTGTTTCTTAAATGATTTCATGTCACTGCTCTCATCAAACCAGAGTGCCATTTTATCAAAATTCAAATTGGCATCCTCCCAGAACAACTGGCATTTTGCCGAAAATGTTCCATTTTCCTCAAAGATGGATTTCACAACCGGCATCCAGTAATCTCTGCGAAAATATGCCGTCTCCTGACCTTCCAAAACACCATCGATATGATAGCGCGTCAGAGAATTGGCAACTTCTCTCTGCAATTCTTTCGGTAATGTTGCATGAAGCAGTTCTTCCCCGTGATAAAATATATTCGTACCACAGCCACCTACCACACCATCAAAACCAATTTCCAAAATATCCTTTGGCCAGATGGACTTGCAGCGTCCGGTACAAAGAAACAGTAAATGTCCGTTTTTCTTTGCCTGATGCAGGGCACGCACCGTACTCTCCGGCACGATTCCCTCTTTTTCATCTAACAAAGTTCCATCAATATCGAAAAATAACATGTATTGTTCCATCGCTTATTCTCTCTCATCTATTTCACGGAAATCCACATGACTTCCTACGTATTTGTACGCCGGTCGAATAATTTTACCCTTGTTTACCAACTCTTCCAGACGATGTGCACTCCATCCGGAAATACGGGCAATCGCAAAAATCGGAGTAAATAATTCTCTCGGAATGCCAAGCATAGTATATACAAAACCACTGTAAAAATCAACATTTGCACAAACCGGTTTATAACGCAAATGTGCTTTCATAATCAAATCTTTGGACACTTCTTCCACTGTTTCATACAGATGAAATTCATCCATTTTACCTTTTGCCTCCGCCAGTTTTTTTGCATAGCGTTTCAAAATCACGGCACGAGGGTCAGACAATGTATAAACCGCATGTCCCATTCCATAAATCAAACCGGATTCATCAAAGGCCTCGCGATTCAGAATTTTATTCAAATATTCTTTAATCTGCTCTTCATTATTCCAATCCTTGCAGTGCTCTTTAATGTCATCAAACATCTGCAGAACTTTTAAGTTGGCACCACCATGACGTGGTCCCTTCAGTGAAGCAATAGATGCTGAAATCGCAGAATATGTATCTGTGCCGGAAGACGTTACTACATGATTGGTAAACGTCGAGTTATTACCGCCGCCATGTTCTGCATGAATGACAAGTGCAATATCTAAAACTTTCGCCTCTAACTCCGTAAATTTACCGTCCTGTCTTACCATCTGCAAAATATTTTCTGCAATTGACAAATCTTTATCCGGTGTACGGATGTATAAATTATCATCAAATCCAAAATGACGGTATGACAAATACGCATACACCGCAATCAACGGAATTTTGCCGATTAACTGCAAAGACTGGCGCAGTACATTTGCCACGGAAATGTCGTCCGGATTCTCATCATACGAATACAGTGTCAGCACACTTTTCTGCAGTGCATTCATAATGTTTGCACTTGGTGCTTTCATAATCACATCACGGACAAACTGACCGGAAAGCTCCTGAAGACTGGTTAATACCTCTTCAAAATCCTTTAACTGAGTATGTGTCGGCAGTTCGCCAAACATCAGCAAATAGGTTGTCTCCTCGAAAGCGAATCGGCGGTTTTCAAAACTTTTTACAAGGTCCATTACATTATATCCCTGATAATAAAGTTCTCCGTCGCAAGGAATCTTTTTGCCGTTTTTCAAGCGGTATCCACAGACATCTGAAATCTCTGTCAATCCGGTAAGTACTCCTTTACCATTCGAATCGCGAAGTCCCCTCTTCACATCATATTCGTTATACAAATCCTGGTTAATGGCACCGGACACCATACAGTAATTCACCAGATTTTCAAATTTGCCATTTAACTTTTCTCCCAGTTCCATCATTGAGTGATTATCCAAACCAAATCCTCCTTCTTTTGGACTCTTGTCATAGTCGAAAAAAGAGGATAGGACACTTCATTTTCGGACCTATCCTCTTTGACTATGACATTATACTACATGTTAATCAAAAATGCAAATCATGTTAATGATTTTTCATCACCCGCATTGAGTTCAAAATTGCTAAAACAGATACACCGACATCGGCAAATACAGCTTCCCACATATTCGCCACACCAATTGCACCAAACAGAAGTACAACTGCTTTTACGGCAAGGGCAAATACAATGTTCTGCTTTACAATGCGAAGTGTTTTTCTGGAAATCAGTACGGTTGACGCAATCTTTCGAATATCGTCATCCATCAAAACGACGTCTGCCGCCTCAATTGCTGCATCGGAACCAAGACTTCCCATCGCAATACCAATATCCGCACGGGTCAAAACCGGTGCATCATTGATACCGTCACCGACAAAGGCAAGACGCTCTCCATCTTTTTGCGCAGAAAGAAGTTTTTCCACCTCATCCACTTTATCACCGGGGAGAAGTTCAGCATGTACTTCATCCAGTTTCAACTCATCTGCCACATGTTTCGCAGTTTTTTCTCTATCACCGGTCAGCATAACACATTTCTTCACGCCAACATTTTTCATCTTGTGAATTGCCTCTGCTGCGCCCTGTTTCACGGTGTCGGAAATCACAAGTGCCCCTAAAAAGGTCTGCTCCTGACCCACATAGACAACCGTTCCGGCGCTTTCACACGGCTCATAAGCAATCGACTGTTTTTTCATCAGCTTTTCATTACCGACATAAGTCATCACACCATCTACGAGAATCTGAACTCCGTGGCCCGCAATTTCAACCGCATCTGACACACGGCTTCTCTCAATTTCTTTTCCATATGCCTCAATAATCGAACCGGCAATCGGATGGTTTGAATAGCTCTCGCCAAGTGCTGCCACTTCCAATAATTCATCTTCAGAAACACCGGCAGGTTTCATCTCGGTTACTTTAAATTCGCCTTTTGTCAGCGTTCCGGTCTTATCAAATACAATGGTAGTCATCTCTGCAACCGCCTCTAAGAAGTTACTGCCTTTTACCAAAACACCAATCTTAGATGCAGCACCGATACCGCCAAAGAATCCAAGAGGCACCGAAATCACCAGTGCACACGGGCAGGAAATAACAAGGAAAATGCACGCTCTCTGAATCCACTCAGCGAATCCTCCGCCTAAAATAAACGGCGGAATCACAGCAAGCAAAACTGCTCCAATCGTAACGACCGGCGTATAGTATTTGGCAAATCGGGTGATGAAATTCTCCACCTTTGCCTTTTTACTGCTTGCATTCTCAACCAGTTCCAAAATTTTGGCAACCGTTGAATCATCAAATTCCTTTGTGGTACGGATTTTCAGCGTTCCGCTGCCATTGACGCAGCCACTGATAATCTCGTCGCCCTCTGACGCTCTTCTCGGTACTGACTCACCCGTAAGTGCCGCCGTATCAATTAACGATTCGCCCTCTATAACAACACCATCGAGAGGAATTCTCTCTCCCGGCTTTACAACAATAATCGTACCGACTTCTACATCATCCGGGTCTACGGTCACTAATTTCCCATCTTCCTCTACATTCGCATATTCCGGACAGATATCCATCATTTCCGTAATGGATTGTCTGGATTTTCCAACCGCATAACCCTGGAACAATTCACCGACCTGGTAAAACAGCATTACAGCAACAGCCTCTAAATACTCACCAACGCCAAATGCACCAAAGGTGGCAATCATCATCAGAAAGTTTTCATCAAAAATCTGTCCATGGGAAATATTTCTCACAGCCTTAAAAATAATGTCATATCCGACAATCAGGTACGGAACGGCAAATATCAAAAGCTGTGCCCACCATGGCAGTGGCTCTAATACTCCCATATGCTCACAAACAAACAGGATAACAAACAGGACAAGGGAAATGATAATCCGAAGTCTCATTTTTTTCTGTTTTTTTGTCATACACTCATCTCCTACAAAAGAATCTGGCAATCCGGCTCAACTTTTGCACAAACACGGACAACCTCATCCATAATTTCATCAAAACGCGCATCATCGGCATCTACTGTCATCTTCTGTGTCATAAAGCTGACTACTGCATCGTTTACACCATCAATTTTCTTAATTGATTCTTCCATTTTTGCTGCGCAGTTTGCACAATCCAAGTCCTGTAATTTAAATTTCTTTTTCATGGTTCATTTCCTCCAATTCAATTATGTTATTCCGCAATATGGTCGATTCCCTGCTCGATAATCGTTCGCACATGATCATCGGCCAGTGAATAAAACACCGATTTGCCCTCGCGGCGGCCTTTTACTAACTTATTCTGTTTTAGAATCTTTAGCTGATGCGAAATTGCTGACTGCGTCATATTCAAGGTTTCCGCTAAATCACAAACACAGACATCCTTCTCAAATAAAACAAACAAAATCCGGATTCTGGTCGAATCGCCAAACACCTTAAACAATTCCGCCAAGTCATACAATTCATCTTCACTTGGCATTTTATCACTCTCCGTTTCTGTAAATTTACATATGAACAATTATTCATATGTTCATTATATGCAGGATAACATAAAAAGTCAACCCCTATTATCATTTAATTTTTATTTTTATATTCGCTGTCTTTTTACTGCCGTCACCCGCTGCTGCCTTTACATAAACCGTCTTTTTCTTTCCTGCCTTCTTTGCCTTAAAGACACCTTTTTTTGACAGGGTAGCATATTTTTTATATTTACTCTTTGTAAATTTATAGGTAATCTTTGCATCCCCTGCGCGGTTTTTCGTCACTTTCAGCCACTTACTTAACTTTACTTTTTTACCGGCTTTCACCTTTTTCGACGAATATTTAAACTTTAGTTTTTTCACAACCACTGTCCGGGCACTGCTATTATCAAGTGTTATAGGATTATCCGTAACTACCGGGGTTGTCGGATTATTGGCTGCCGGTGTTGATTGTGCCTTTTGCGTCGGCGTAGTCACAGGTGTTGCCGTTGGTGTTGCCGTTAGCACTGGTGTTGGTGTTGCCGTTGGCACCGGTGTTGGTGTTGCCGTTGGCACCGGCGTTGGTGTTGCCGTTGGCATTGGCGTCGGTGTTGCCGTTGGCACCGGTGTTGGTGTTGCCGTTGGCACCGGCGTTGGTGTTGCCGTTGGCATTGGCGTCGGTGTTGCCGTTGGCACCGGTGTTGGTGTTGCCGTTGGCACCGGCGTTGGTGTTGCCGTTGGCACCGGCGTTAGTGTTGCCGTTGGCACCGGCGTCGGTGTTGCTTTCGTAGAATCCCAAGTATCAGAAAACATCTTAATGCAGAGATTTGCATTGTTTTTTCTGCCGCCAGACCATACAAGTTTGGAAAAATCTTCCCACTCACCATCCGAATACTGAACATAACTTTCGCCCTCATTTGCGCTAACTGCTTCTGTAAGTGCAGAATTGTTATAAGTACATTCATAAGTCTGATAAGAAGTATCCCCACTCTCTTCCAATTTTACAACAACTGCATAACGCTTTCCTTTTGTCATAAATACTTCATCTTTATCTTCTTTTACAAAATCAATGGTATGATATCCGCGCTCTGCAATCGTACCGGACAATGAAGACACTAATTTACCGGACATCGGATTATCCGAATCCGGACTCTCATAAATTGATACTTCATAATTTACATTTGCTTCCTGTGTATAGAAAGAAACTGCCTGCATTTTCTCATCAGCTTTCGCTTCAAACACATTGGCACCACGCAAAAAGCTTTTCGAAAAGGCAAATGGAATTCCACCATCATATTGATAGTTATTGTCGTAATTATCCACTTTTTCTACATCAAAGAATGCCACTTCTGCCTCTTCATTCTTCTCAGCCTGCAGCATAGCATCCTCATAAGAAATCCAGAAATATCCGCCCATACTGTTGCAGTCGCCCCAGCTGTTGCGAATTAACCATGCGCCATCTGAAGAGGGACGACATTTGGAATTAAAATTACTTGCCGGATAATTATCATCCCATCCTACAATCAATACACTGTGATTGGTCGTCTTGCTTGTATCATCACAATAATACGCCGTAAAATTGCTTTTCCCGGTATTTCCATACATCTGCTCGTCACTCGATGTTTCCGGCGCATACATAGAGCACTCCGCTGCCCCATACTCCATCAATTTCTGTTTGATTTGGTTGCGGTTCGCTTTCGTCATATAAATGTATTCTACGTTCTGCAAATGATAGGAATCCTTATCATACATCACCTCATCCGGTAAGTCAGCCGTTACGTTACGATTAATTTTGTTCTGTAAATCTTCAAAAGAAGCAACTGATTCATCTACAACTCCCTGCCATCTGGCTAATGTAGCAGTTGCTAAAACGGAATTTCCGCCCCATCCATACAAATCATTATTCTTCTCTCTTGGCCTGCAAATATCCCCTACCGTCAAACCAAGCGGATCGTCGGCTTTGTTGTATGTCGAATATGCCAGATGATACTCTGATAAATCCGGAGATACTTCAGAGCCATCCTGTATAATATCTGCTTCAGACGCTCCCATCACAGACATTGTCCAGCACATGCCCGTTTTTCCTTGATCTTTGATATCCGTCAACAGCCCTTCCTCTCTGGCATCAAACGATGACGGAATCGTTGTCTTTGCTGCCTTTTTCTTTCTGCCGGATGACAAATCATCCGAATTTAATAGTTTCCGATGAATTGGAAGATAGCCATACTTTGACGTCTCACCGACCGAATCCTCGATGGATACTGCGGTCTGCGTTTTCTTACTTTCCTGTGCCAAATCCACCGGTGCACTCATCCCTATTACCAGCGAAACGCTAAGCACTGCTGCCAATAAATTTCTTCTTTTCATGATATCCCTCCATTCGTAAATGATTCATTCATAAATTTTCTTATGTAGTAATCTTACCATATTCATACACACTTGCAAAGAAAAAAGATTTCCAGTCATAATAAGCATTTTCTCTCCATAAACTATAGCAAAACGATAGCGGGGTAATCTATGAACATCGAACAAGAACGGGAAAAACTGATTCTTTTTACAAAAATCGGTGCCATCGTCCTGACATCCTTTGCTTTGCTCGCAACAAGTTTTTTTGTTTATCCGGAAAACCGTGCCGTTTTCAATGAATCTCTGCTTCATGAAAAAGAACTTCCCATCTACTGCGTAGAAAAGGAAAAACCGCAGATTTCAATCAGCTTTGATGCGGCTTGGGGAAACGACGACACCGCATCACTTCTTGCCACGCTGAAAAAACACAAAGTGAAGGCAACCTTTTTTATGACAGGCGGCTGGATTGAAAAATATCCGGACGATGTAAAAGCAATTGCCGCCGGCGGGCATGACCTTGGAAACCACAGTGAAAACCACAAACAGATGTCACAGCTATCGGCCGCACAATGCAAAGAAGAAATTATGAAACCTCATGAAAAAGTAAAAAAACTAACCGGTAAAGATATGATTTTGTTCCGCCCTCCTTACGGGGACTATAACGACACTCTTATCCGTGTGTGCCGGGAAAATAAATATTATCCGATTCAGTGGGATGTGGATTCCCTCGACTGGAAAGATTACGATGCCGCCACCATCATACGCCGCGTCACAGAGCACAAACATCTTGGCAACGGTTCGATTATTCTCTGCCACAATGGCGGAAAACACACCGCCGAAGCGCTGGATGAACTTTTAACAATTTTGAAGAAAAAAGGATTTCAACTCGTACCAATTTCTGCTTTGATTATGAAAGATAATTACACGATAAACACAGAAGGACGGCAGGTTAAAAACTAACCCTGCCGAT